>Ga0315315_10001726_pt1 | contig 20089 bp, 7 predicted proteins | sample M140m3416metaG_FD_203699 | JGI IMG/M metagenome (GOLD analysis project Ga0315315, IMG submission 203699) | Ammonia-oxidizing marine archaeal communities from Monterey Bay, California, United States - M1 40m 3416 | ecosystem: Environmental > Aquatic > Marine > Intertidal zone | place: USA...
AATGAACCGAGCCTCTCTCTTTTTGAACCGTGCCATTTTTTCAAGTTCGTGCACCTAATTAGGCAATTTGAACCGGGACTGTACCGGTACACTTTTTCGCCATCACCTATAAAGAATTTTTCTGTACCGGTACACCCCTGGTTCACATTGCAGCACGTCGAACACAAATCACGTTTTGGGTTTGACGCATTGAGATCAACTCATCAAACTCCGCGTTTCTTTTTGCTTGTTTTGCTTTGGCTTCCTCACGTAACTGGTCAAATTCCGCGTTTATCTCTGATTTTTTTGCTTTGGCTTCCTCACGTAACTCTTCAAATTTTGCGTTTCGTTCTGCTCTTTTTGCTTCTGCATCCCGCGTTTCGCGCACCCATGTTTCTGCCCGCAAAGCTCGTGCCTCCGCTGACTGTGCACGCGCTTCGGCCGCAGCCAAGCGGCGCTGCAAGTCAAAGCGGCGCCAGGAGGTGGTGTGGTCCGATGATGAAGGCAGACTCATGTACTTATTTACATGTAGCAAAGCCATTGCAACTTATTTTGCAACTCCTCGTTTACATGCAACACGTGGAACACAAGTCGCGCGCGGCCAAATTCAAGAAAAAGAACGGCGATGAAGCGTCGAGTTTTGCGTATCGTTGGTGGCGTGCGTCGAGCGCAACGTGGCGTAAACTGTCGACGAACTCTTTGCACGGCGTTTGACGCCGGCCGCGCGTGTAGTTTGCGATGATCGCTGAGCAGGTGAGGACAGAGCCTTGTTCCGGGTCATCGAAGTAACGTCCTTCTTCGACCCAGTCGTGGTGAACGGTTCGCGTATGATCGAAGACTAAAACGTCGCCAAGACAGGTGGACGGGTGGCTTCGGCGCGCTTCTCGAAGATCGACGTCGCGATTGCGTTCGGCGACGGGGGCTGCGAGGACGTAGAGTGCGAGAAGAAGCATGTTTCTGTTCGGCAGCGAGCGCTGCGACTTTATTTAATTGCAATGCAAAAATGGACCCAAATTTGGGCGTTGGCGTTGGACGCCGCATAAAAAAAGCAACAACAAAAACTGTCAAATACAAGATAGCGCTCGCCGGTACGCAGGCCCAAGAGATATCAATGAAGCAAAACCGTCTGCTCGATCTTGAGGTGTCGAACGACGACGACTCGGTCGACGCGGACGACCAACGGGTAGTGACTGCGTGCCAGCGCGCTTCCAGGGAGGCGCGTCCGCCCCTGCCGTCGGCGAGTGCGCGTGCTCTGGCCGACGAGGCGGCGCTGGAGCTCTTTGAGAATTTGCACATGACGAATCTCTTCGAACGAACCGACTTTACGCGCCGGTCGCGGGTGTCGCTGTCGCCAAACAAGAGCGCGCGCAACACGGGGCGGACGCAGCGACAGGAGCTGCAGCACCTTCTGGCGTTGAAGAGTCGTAACATAGAGTCTGGAAACGAGGAGGCGTCATGGTTGGTTCCGTCTGCATCCGTTCCGTTGGTGCACGCGCCGCTGGTGGCGAACGCACTGCGGTCGAACGCCATCAACGTCGGCGTAACGGTGGGCAAAACAACCACCATGGGCGCGACGCAGCAGACAACTCGGGTCACGCTTGCGGGGGTCTCCGCGGCTGCAGCGGCGCAAGTCGTTGCGATCGCGTTTACGCTGGCGACCGCGAGGCGCGAGTGCGATGATATCTCGGCGAACGACCCGTCGAACTCGAAGACGGCGGTGGTGTCGAACCCAGCGGCCACCAACGCGTTGAATCCGGCGTCGCTGGTGGAGGAAGACGACGAGAATCGAAGCGCGCTGGGGCTGTTCGCCGTGACCGCAACGTCGCGGCTGCTGTTGAATGCGCTGCCCACGCGCTTGTTCGAGTTCTCGCTGTTGAAGACGATGCGCGCACTCGCTGTGGCGGAAAAGGAGCATCAGTACATCAGCGAGCGGCTTGACTTTTTCGCCGATGAGCCGATCGGTGCGATTTGCACCCGAATTTTGAATGTTGCGTGTGGAACAGCAATTTGGGCGGCCTGGTCGCTGATTGCACGCCTGTGCGAGGACCCGAGGGGGCGGCGACTGCTCGCGACGACCGACCTTCTCGACGAGGACGTGCAGCTCTCGCACTGCTTTCTCGGGTACGGCTGGTCGGAGATCACTCGCAGGGCGCGCCTCAAGAAGGCTGGGAACGGCGCTGTGAACGGCGACGGCCACCTTTCGGCTGCTGGTGATGTATGCAAGACTTGGGAAGATGGCGCGGAGGCCGACGAGCGGCGCACCCTGAGCGCGAAGAGGAAGCGCGGGACCTCGAGCACGTCGACGACCAACGGCCGAAGCTCTATTCTGGAGTACTGGGAAACTGCGTTGTCGTCGCCGTTCAAGTCGGTGTTGATTTCGCTGATTTCGAACTCGAAGACGGCGGTGGCGCGCGCCACGGCGGAGACGCTCTCGTCGCAGTCGAAGGACGCGTCGCTTCAGAAGAATCGTTTGCTTCAAACTATTGCGGAGAAGAACGCGACGAGGTCGACCATGGCGCTGCGAAGCCTGGTGTGCCAAGACGAGGAGAACGTGCCGCAGGTGGTTGCGTGGACTTCGAAGCGCGGAGGCAACATCAAGCGCAACCTGGGCATCGTGCGCTCTGCGGAAGACTCGAAGAACACGGTGCTCATGACGGCGTCCGTCGGCAACAGCGCCGTGCAGCCTCACCGGAGAGCCGCGTGTTGTGTGGTCCACTGCCACAGCACGCAGTCGCTCATACCCATCACCGACGACGACCTGCTGGTGCCCGGGGTGCTCGAGATGCACGAGCAGCGAGAGGTCATGCATCAAGGATCGGGCACGCACGGCCCAAAGGGGCGCGAGGCGCGCATTCTTGCGCAGACCGAAGAGTTCTTGTCACAGCGGGGCTCGCGCCCGCTCCCGTTGGACGTCAAGGGCGTCACGCGCTCTATTTTGGTCTTCGATGCGAAGATTGTGGTGCACAGCTCGCAGATCGAAATCGGGGCGCGGATTGGAAGGAAGATGGCGGCGCAGGAAGGCGACTGGGCGAAGCCAAAGGCGATGAGTATGATCAAATGCACCTCGTTCAGCGGGTCCCTTGGTTTGAAAAAGCTGATGGGCGACGACAACACCGAGCCGATTGCGACGCCAGTCTCGCAGCTCGGCTTGGCAGTGGAGGCCAACGAAGCCGTGCGGTCGATGTACAAGCAAAAGACTCGGCGCGGCGACGCGTGTCGGGTGTCGACCGTGGCGCCAGGGCCTACCACGGCTTCCGACATTTCGAACGCGACGTCGGACGTTCTGAGCAGCGAGCCGCAGCCTCTGCTTACGATTGTCGACATGAACGTCGAGGTTCCTCCGAATGCAGAGGCGGCGCAGCCGCTGCGCTCTCGCTTGGACGCGAAGCTCGCCGACGCGACGGTCACGCTCACGGTGTGCGGCGACGACGTGATTCGCATCCCAGAGGCCTTGCTGCTGGTGCTCAAGGCCTCTTCGCCGGCCGTGGCGGTCCGCGAGGCGCGGGCGCTGCTGTATGCCGGGGCTTCCGCGGCGTCGGAAATCGGAAACGTTTCGCGCGCGCTGCTGTCTGGGCACACCAACGGCGCGATCGCGGCGTCGAAGCGAATCGCAGTCGCCGACATGAAGTTTCTGTTTTTGACGCCATGGCAAAGCTACGTGGGGCAGCTTGGAAACTTGCAGAAGTCGAACGAGGGCACGGGTTGGTGGGGCACCTGCGGCCCGTGCATCGACACGGGCTCCTCGGGCGACGTGGGAATCCGCGCCGCCTCGAAGACGGCCGACCACCGCAACCACGGCAAGCTGCTCATGGACCAAGCGGACGTGGACGAGTACTGCAAGGAGCTGGGCAAACGACGCTACGTCCAACTCGACGAAGAATGCTTTGCGAAGACCCCGCCGTCGACAAACGGCATTCCGCACGGGCTGTACGAAGGCGTGCACGCCGCGCTGGACAATCTGACGCGCGGGCTCTCCACTGTGCGGCGACAGCTTCAAATAGAGTCCAAGGACACGATCGGCGGCGTGATGGCGCTCCCGCTTGGGCCGTTTGCGCAGTTTTTGCCGCCGTTTATTCAAGAGACCGCCGACCCGACGCAGAAGCTCTCGTTTCGCAACCGCTTTGAATCGTCCACCGCCTCTGGGTGCGCGTACCAACCGGATGCCACCGTCGAGGACACCGCAATCATCCGCGAGCCGCTGTTCAAGCGGCCGTGCGTGCTTTCTGCCGCCGACAACGTGTTTGACAGCTGCCATGGGCACATGGACTCCTTTATAAACGCGGCCGCGAGCGTTGCGCTCATCGCGCGCACACTTTCCTCGTTATGCGGCGGCAAGGAGTCGGGCGACCAGCAAATCAAGAGGCTTCATGACGCGATGCGGCGCGTGACCGACCGCGGCGTGGGCGGCGCGCCTCAAGATGTCTTGGCGCTCGACGCCCTGCTTCTTCTCAATTGCATGTACCCGACGTCGTGGGCGATCGGAGAGGACACGATTCAGAGCGCCTACGCGGTTGCCGTTGGAAAGGCGGCGCGCGGCGAAGCGGTGCAGCCGCTCAAGGAGCGCACCAAGTTTTTCCAAGCCTTTTGCCGCTGCGGCGACGAGGCCGAGGCCGAGGCCGACGAGATCTGCGCGTGGACGCTCGGCGTGGCGCCGCTTCTGCGCGAGCTCCTGAGCCTTGACGGCACCCTCAAGATGGATCTCGACGACTACGACACCTTTCGAGTGAAGCTGGAAGCGGCGGTGCGGGCGGCATGGTTGGTGCATTCGCCGGACGGCCTGGCGCCGCCTCCGCCGCCGTGTCCGGCTTCGACGGCAAAAAGCTGGAACGACGTCAACGGGACGCACGTAGACCTCGTGTACTTTCGCAGAGAAGACGGGTCCGAAGCCAGAGGGCCGCTGGTCGGGCTGCTGCCGTGTGGATACCGACAGGTGCTTGCCTTGATGATGGGTGCCCATTTGACGGAGGTCGTGGTGCAGTACGCGCGCAACGAAGGTGGGTTGGTGCTTCGGCCGTCGTCGCTCTCGCTTGCGTACAAACGCACACCCGACGGCACCGCCGTGCCCAGAACGTGCAAAGCCATCTCGCCGATCCAGACCGAAGGCGACGAGCTGGCCTTCGGCTCACGCGCTGCCAAGGAGCACGGCGCCGTGCTGCAAAAGAAGGCGTGGAAGCGCAACGTGCGGCTCATTATGCCGCTGTGTGTCAACGTACGCTCGCCGTTGCCAAAGGAGCGTCGCTTTGCGGGAGACGCGGTCACGGTGGACGAGGCCACAAAGTTTCGGAAGAGCGTTGAGATGGGTGGTCGGGTTTCGACGGAGCAGCGGGAGGCGGAAAAGCAATTTGGGGAGGCGTCGCGGGCGCTTTTGTGAACAGGGGTGGTTTTAAGTTTTGCTTAACCTCTGGGACCGATACTTTGCATGGGCCATACGCCCCACCCTCTAGCATGCCCTGATGGTAGTCGAAAGCCCGTCACGATTGGGACTGAAGAAGTTATTAAAGGCATGTCGTACTCAAAATATTGCTCGCGTCCCTTTGGTGCTTTAAAGTTTGGTGGCGATGCAACAGAACGCGTATACTCTTTAGCTCTAAGAATGAGCTTTTTGATTGCTGTGGAGAGCATTTGAGCGTTTAGCTTTGCAGGCGTAAAGCCGACATACTGTGCAGAAGAACCTCCAAACAATCTGGAGTGTGCCATCGTTCTTGCGACGACCTCTGCAAAAGCATTGCACAGCATGGAGTCTTTTCCTTCGATTAGCTCGTATGCATAGATGTGACGAAGTCCATGCGATCGTGCCTCGACCCTAAACCGATCGAATGATGTTCGCAGTGCCGCAAAAAGCTCGTTCTTTGGTCTGATCATCAATGAGTTACGCGGTGCCGCCAAGTATTCCAAAGAGGCGCGTGAACCATTACCAGCATCACTTGTAGTATTCATTCTTAAGGCATGTTCTTGAACTTGTTCTCCAATGTTGCGCAGTTGGTCAACAATTTCTTTAAGCGACATTTCGTTTCCTCCGTTTCGTGTCAGCGATTCCAGTGCGACGTTTCCAGAAAAGAAGGGGACTCCAGAGTTTCCAGAGGCAAGATCGCGTACAGCATCACGCACATTGCTGTCGATTACCGACAACGCACCATCAATGCCATTGCTGGCGTTAAACCTCAAACTGCTGTCTTTGAGAAGCGCGTCGATTAGGCTTTTTGCAAGCGAGGTCTGGAATTTCACAGCCTCTTCGACCAACTTGGAACGCACTCGTTTTGATTGCTTTTGGTCTGCTGAAAGGTCCGGGTCGTCGATTTCAACAGCACCTTCGACCGACTCGCCTATAACACCACTCACCTGGCGCACAAAGCTCCACAGTCGATCTTGACTGATAGCAAGATGTCGCATCGCGTCGTTCCACAGTGCACCGCGTCGCTTTCGAGCAGAAGTGTCAACGTTGCGTTCTAGGTCTGCACGCGGACGTTTTTGTCTGTTGTATCCCATTTGACGCTTTGTTGTGATGATGGCATCCATTTCACACATGATTTGATCGTACACCTCATGGATAAGCGGAGTCACTCGATTATTGGCGGCGTTCCATTGCTGACCAGTCAAAGCATACAGCTCGTTGGAATCCGGGGGGGGATCTGTGGTTTCTAATTGTTCTTTCTTCAGCTGTCGGAGTCTCCAGAACACCTCGATAAACTCGCCAATTTTCGTTGCTCCCTGAGCACCAAGAAATGGACAGTCGTTTTCCTTGACACTTGCGGACATCTTCGAACCAAGATATATTATGTCGCTAAACAACCGAATTTTTTGATTCCAATCTTCGCGATCAAATGCACCGGGGGTTGTATCGCGTGATTTGACCAGGTTATCAAATGCCAGTAACAAGATATTTTCAATATCGATATTTGAAATTGTTGTACCATCGTTGACCTGTAGCAGATCTAGCAGCTCATCAAATAATATTCTGGATGCTGTATCTGAAGGTGGCAAGATTGTCTTCGTATACCCCTTGGTCTGGAAAGCATCTGATCCAAGGCCCCTAACTGATTGTCGTGGGATATGAACGTCTTTGGTGACCCCCCATGACAACATTGTCGACACGGCTTTGAGCAACGAGCGCATTTCTTCGTCGGCGAGTTTCAGGCGTTTTGAAACCCACGAATCCATTGAATGAAGCATCCCTTCTCGTGATGCGTTGGTCACCGCTTTAGACAGCTCTTCTGGGAAAAGATCAACTTCCTTGTCAAGTGTCAGACCACTGTAGAGTAATTGTACTCCTGATTGTAAAAACATGTCGTCGGAAGCTCCCATGCCAAATCTTGAATTGAGTACTGCAAGCCCAGCGCCGTCGCCACTGGGGTTTCCGTTCAGTGCTGTAATAGAATCGTCTATACGCGTCATTACTGTTGCATGAGCTGTTTCGTCTGCGGGTTTAGGCATCGATGACTTCAAGACTTGTAAGACAGTTGCAACATACCCCGAGTGTGAGTCGGTTGAAACCTCAAGCGAGTCCATACTAAAACAGGATACTGCTTTATGTTGTTTGTATAATGTGGTGGATATCGTCAAATAGGTAACAAACGGTATGACAACAACTATGAACGAATTAATTCCACTTGACGTACACGAAGGGTTGTCACATTGGTCGCGTCTATCCACAAGTGGAGGAGGTCAAGAAGCTTACGTCGCAACACGAACCGATGCCGGTCTACAAGCATGGGAAGGTATCGAAGATAGTGGAGTAAATTTACAACAAGATGCAGATGGAAATTTTGTGCGCGACGAAGAAGGCGTGTATGTGGTCAAGCCATCACAGTCATTCACAGCGTACCCCACAAACAACACTGGAGGTCCTGATCACGACGCAACCGTTGTCGAAATTGTAAAATCTAACGGACAGTACCATCTCAACGTGAATGGTGTTCGTAAATCATACAAATCGTGGCCAAATGTTGACAACCGTGATCTTGCAACCATCAAAGAGTTTTGGGGAGAGTTGAAGATTCACCACTACGCTGAGCTTCCGTACGTTTACAACTCAGACTGCAAAACCGTTTCTCCAATGGTGGTTGCCCTCAGGTTGGAAAACGGTGAACATCAGCCTGACTCGTGTTCTTTGAGCATTATACAATCTTATGTTCATACTAACACAGAAGACGGGACGATTGAACTTGACAAAGATCGTCGTCGCTCTGAAGAGGTTTTGCACACACAATTGACTCCATATTCGGTGCACGACGCGGTGGCAAACGTGATAACGGTGCCATACCTATCATGCATTCACCCAGAGCCATACCTGGTCATAACGGATAACGAAAACGTGCGGACAACCACAACCTTTAACAAGAAAGAGCAATTACAGTTCGAAATACAACAGGACCAATTACGAAAAACAGCTTTGGAAAGCCAAAAAAACTCCATTGTGGATGTACTGAATACACTTTTAACTGGTAATGGAATAACCTCAATATACAGCAATTCTCTCACTACTTTGTTGGCAACTATCAGCGCAAATGCCTACTTCGGTGTTTTGACAGGTATGGAGACCGTTGTGGTTTCATTGACCCAAACCATTTTGACTGGAAGTTTTACGTCATTAACAGGAGGACTTGGGCCATTGCAAGCAGCACGAATTACTGCATCTGTTACGTATGTCACATATAGACTTTTGAATAGATGTCTTCGGCTGCTTTGGGACTATGGTAAACTAATCCTCAAAGTGGCACGCATCGACTTAATGAGCAAGAAAGCAGCAAAACATATAGATGGAGGCAAACCTGTGGTTTTTGGCACAGGCAAAACATCAGTTGCAAAGCATTTGGCTTCCACAATTCGAGAAATTGTACGCGCAAGGAAAAAATACGCCGACCCAAAGAACAATAATGAGACGTATACATTAAGTATGATTCCAAGAGAGTTTTGGGCTGTATCGTTGAATGGACATGGAATGGCGCTTCTGTACTACCTTTTGTTTGATGACATAATTGAACACACGATTATCAACAATGACAAATTTAATCTTCCAGGAAACTGGGCTGACAGACGTGGCCTGAGCAATGTCTATCTGCAAGACGACGCGATTGCATACTCCGGAATGCTCACTTTTACGGACAATGGAAAATCAACACACATTTTTCTTCACCCCTCTTTTACATGGTCAGACGCAGCAGGTTCACGGCTTCTCGCATCTCCACCCAATGACTACAACGACCTTGAAGACGCGGTTGCTTTATTGTACCAGACTCCTATGGATCTTGACACGGAAAACTCATGGTCAGACACGATTTCTTCCTGGGTATTTGGTTCCGACGATACAGACGGAGGATCTCTTCGGCCCAAAGCTGTGAAAGTCACACGAGATCGTCTAAAAAAACGGCTCAATACATTGACCGGATGTGTTTTCAACAAGGGTCTTGTAAATGATGCTGCTGCAAACTCTAAATCCATGCCCGTGCTAAGAGAAAATGTTAAACGAGCAACAAACGACAGCACTCAAAGAGGGTCAATACAACATGTTTATGCTCCCAAAAAAGACGGCGTCGTGCTACGCACTCTTCCACAAGTTCTTTGTTTTCATCCTAAGACAATAAGTGCATCTACGCTTGCTAACACCGATTTTGGAGTTGAGGATACAGATTCGTACGTTCTAAGATCATCAATGATGAATTTGCGCAGACGTGTTGCAGAAGCCAGATCAAAAATGAACCAGTCATGCAGAGCATTTGATTTTACATCCCATGGAGACGTACATAGAAATCGACGTTTGCAATTGCTGGAATGCGTCGAGGCTCCAAAAGAATGGGAAACGTGGAAAATCAAACATCACAAACACAAAAAAACGCCACCAATCTTTACGCTTCAACTATCGGTGCACATTCCTGAAGATGTTGCATGGTCTGCTCAGGATTCACCTGTACATTTTCGCTCTAAAGAGGCTATGAACATACCAATTGTTCAAGGCGAATTTACCTCAACTTTGACATCAAGACTTGGTGTCTCTGATTTGCCATCTTCGTATGATGCACTGAAGGCGTTTTCCGAAATTCTTGTGTTTTCATGCCTTGACCGCGCTGTGCTACTCAATATGAAAAACGATCATGCATTTGCAAGAGAGGACATTTTACAGTCGGTGGTAACTCAGGCTCGCCGAGGGGCCCAGCTTGCTGCCGAAATCATAAATCTTGTGTGTGTGGATGTCCGTGATGGATTTGTCGAAGTAGACGATCCGCTGTTCACCTGCATACCCGGTGGGGGATTGGCACGCGCTGCACTTGCACACCTGCAGTGTTGGGTGTATGCCAATCGAATGAATTGGAATTCGTCGACCACCACTGCTACGAGATGTACAGATGAGGGTCTTTATGCTCAATACAGCATTGTGGAAACACGCTGGCCTTCTCGCAACCGAAGACGCGCAAAGGCATTTTCAAAAGCTCTGTATCAAATTGCCACTTCCGCAAAAATTCATCCGTTGTACTTGCCACTACTCAATGTGCAAACTCTTTGGATTCGCAACAACCCATTTCCAAAAATGCTTCGAGAGCAAGATACAACTTTTTACGCACAGGCACGGGCTGCCCTGCAGTCATACACACGGCTTTTCAAGCTTTCTGGAATAATAATAAATGCGTTTAAGCTCAATGATTTCAAACGTCGAATAGGAATTGATGTTGTTTCATCTCGCCCGGTGATGCTCATCAATGATGCGTCCAACGCGCTCAATTCCATCCCACTGGACGATCAATCTTTCAATGACCAACGTGAGCTTTCAATGCCAAGTCCTACTATGTCAGCAAAAAGTGTACAAACAGTTTGGGCGCAGCGATGTTTATCGCTTCCAAGCAAGGTGCTTTTAGGGTCTGGCATTCCCAATTCGGTGAAAGAACCCAGCGATATTGCAGTGGCGCTTTTGTCTAACCTCGAGTTGGACGCGGTGGAAAAAACGCACAAATACTATGTGCCATTCGGATGCCCACCAGAACGACATCCGTCGTCGCTTGTCGAGCTTGAACTTTCGGAAGTTCCCGTGTGGACAATTGCTATTGCCTTGTCGGCTGAATGGCTTAAAGATGAAACACACATCAGCCTCGACGGTCCTCCGAATGACGCACAATCAAATCACATACGATTTGTGTCACCGGACAACTCATCCGTTGTTTCTCCATTTTTGATGACTGCAAAAACGAATGGGCAGGGAAACTATGTTTTGACAATATGTTTATCTACATGGGTTAAAGAAACCGTGATTCCAACACCGCACCAATTTACAAACACGACCACTGGCGTGCCTACAGACGTCTTCCTGACAAAGGACAGGGATTACTGCCACAACATGGCTGGATACCTTGCTGCGCTTAGGCAACGTCTTCGACGTGTTCATGAAGAAGGCACAGGACAAATAGAAAGAAAACCGTCACAGCTCTTACCGTATACAACACAAAAAACTCTGCTTGAGACCATCGAAGGCATGCGTGAAGACAATCATAATGAACAACTTCTTCCATGGAACATGCAAATAGATGACACGATTGAACATCGTGCTACTGCATTTTTTAACACAGAGCGACTATTTCAAGCACTACTTTACGCAACTGCACACAACCCCGAACCTGTGCATATCAAGCCATACTTTGAGGAATACGATAGAGACAAGACCGACCCACTTGTCATCTTTGTGAGATGTTTAGCCATTGCTCATGCGATGGTGTACGTACTTACACACGTGCCTATTCGTGTCATATTGCACCTAGACAATGGTGGCCAGAAGGACACGGTTATTGTTGCATTGGGAAGGTTGTACACGACTGTCGCACAGGCAGAACTCGATGGATTGCATGCAATGCCGTTGTCCGAGATTGTAGCCGTTATAGCATGTTAACCGTTTAAGCGTTTTGTGCACTTTCACGAATTTCTTCTACTGACATTAGAGCAGCTATGGCATCTTGACGCATCTTCTCGTGTCTATCCTCACGCTTTGACGGTTGTTCCGCTTGTTCTAACTTAGCCAAGTGTTTACGTCGGGGTTCCCCGTCTTTTATTGAAAGGTTAGACGTCAAAAGCTCTCTTCCTCTTGAATTTGACGGTTTCTCCGCTTTTTGCTTTTTGATCTTTTTCATTATTTCCTTTAATTTAGTTTGTTTTGTTTGCGGCGGCGGTGCGTTGGGTGCGTTGGCGTTCGGAATCTTGCTCTTTTCGTTTAAAGATTTTTCGAGCACCTTCTTAACCTCTTGTTGTTCTTCCATTTTTTTCATAGCGTCCTCCTTTTGCTTTTTTAGCTCTTTCAGAATGTACGATAGAGCAGTGCTTTGTTCTTTTGCCTTTTGACTTTTTGCCTTTTCATCCATTTTTGAGTCGTCTTCTTGAATAGTCTCGGAGGCTTCCTCGATGAGTTCACTAAACTCATCTTTGTGTCCATGGAAATCACTGTAGATTTTCGATGATTCTTTTTCGATTTCTTTAAGAAATTCATTGTACTCTTTGTTTGGCTCAGTTTGATTGATTCTTAGTTTGTTGACATCTTCTGTAGCTTCTTTAAACGTTCTCTCCAGCTCAGACATCTCTTTTTGCAACGATATTATATTTTGGTACGCTTTGTTGCTGATTTTTTTATATTCGCTTGCATTATTGGAAATTTGTTCTTTTTGAACACTCAGCAAATGTCTTTGGTGTCTCCTTTCGCGCAATTTGGCTTTCACGAAATTGCTCCGCAGTAAATAGGTGGTGAGAAGTATACCTGAACTCGCCATGATCGAAATCTTATAGTCTGTCAAGTGGGGTTCCAGTGATTCAGAAAGTCGTGCTATACCATCTCCAATTTTCTCAACCGTGGATTTATTTGAAGTAGATTCATTCGGGTTCCGCACGAGGAAATCCGCCAATTTGCTCCAATGTAAGCGCTCTATCAAGTAATCTAACCAGCCTTGAGTCGGCGACAGGGACGATGACTCGAGAGCGACACCGGTATTTTCCAATCCATCATAGAGTGTGTTTGTTTCAAACGCTGCAGATGTAGCAGGTGCCTTATTTGTAGAGTTGTCAAAGATCAGATTCAATGTGATATGTGAGTAGTCGATGGGGTCGCCCACCATACAGGCTAATAACATATCGCCTTCGTATACCAACATTCCCTGTGACTTGATTTTCTGTACACGCTGTTGTTCACGCTCGAGCATTTCAGCTAATATATTCAATTGCATCTGTTGTAAGAGCATGTGTTCGTAAGCAATCATCGCATTTTCCACAACACCAGTGCTTTTGGATGCATGTTGGACAACCAGAGTTTCTTCAGACTCATAAGCGTTCGTAGGCACAACGCTTTCAACCTTCCGTTCAACTGATTCAGCTACATCTGTAAGTCGTAGTGGAGACCAGCTCGCAGCTCGACCCACCAATCTGGCGAAATCGATTCCTACTCCAGCGAATGTGGACAACCAAACGCCTTTGTAGAGTATATTGCCGAAAAATCTACTGAGCTGTGCGCGCTCATTGAAAAGAACGTAGTTGGTTACTTCGCCGAGCCCCAACGTAGATTTAATCAACCACCACAAGCTTGTGAACCCCATAGACACCGCCGTCGGAGCAATCACTCGAAAACCCACAGTCCCCGCAAAATTCAGAAAGTACAGTCTGAGGCCAAAATAGCCAACTCCATGAAAAACGCTGTACATACGACGGAAGAAGAACAATCCAACTGCCTGTGCACACGGATGTTGACCTCGTTTTTGCCTGATTGTCCTGTTGTCGGGGTTGTTGTTTGTGTATGGAAGATTTGAAAGCTTTACTTGTCCATTGTCTGATTCAAATGGGTTGTTTTCGAAGTATTCGTATTTTTTGATCAGGCTGCGAACATTGTTATACGGAAGGCAGCTACGCAAGTCGCGAGCAAGATTATCTCCAACGTACACTTGATGAAAAAGACGCTCAAGTAGCAATGTAAAAAAGGGACTGTTGCAAAACCAGCTCCACCTTTTGCCAGTATAGAGCAGATCATCGATATATTTCTCGTATTCACCGTCTTCGGGACTGCCCTTTACAAATCGAGGGTCTGCTCTAGTGTTATTCAAGAGATTATTCGCCCCATTGTAATGTCGTTGGATCAAAGGCACGTCTCCACCTTGTTGAACAGGTGCACGTGGACGAGTAGCCGGTGGCTGGTATGTTGCCCAAAAACCATTCGGCTGTGCACCATTGACATTCGGCTGTGCACCATTGACATTCGGCTGTGCACCATTGACAAGCATGTCTGCAATGCGACGGAGGTAGTAATGTGCAACTTTTGGGTCTTCTTCTATCTTCATTGCTAATGAGTTAGTACTGCGCCTAAACGCTGAAAAGTTTTCTTTGTTGAACGCGTCGCGTCGAGGGCGAAACTTAATTGCGTCTTCGTCGTGATTCATGACGTTCGCCGGAGGGTTTTCCCATTGGTTACATATCATGAACTCCACAATCTGTGCATGCTTTGAAAGAGCAATTCGACTGTACCAATGCATCATTGATTCAACAACATTAGAATTTCTGTCCACATATCCTAATAAGTCGTGGTAGTTGAAGATAAAATCCGGCACCGTTTTGTTTTGTCGAGCCTCTACTACTCGTTGTAAACAATCAAGCTCTTGAAGAAATGTAACGATAAAGTTTGTGAGCACATTTGCGTGTGGCCACACAAACGAGTTTGGAACGATAATGTTAGAATCTTTTGTGATGTCTTTGATCTGCTGTTGACAGATTGTCGGTAACACCCCAGTGTCGTTGCTATCGACTTGCCTAGTCTCGGGTTGCACTGGAACAGCTGCCACGTTCAAAGCTTTGCCAGATTTATCTTTTTTCTTTGCCTTCTTTGATTGTGAATCCTGATCTATGGCGTCCATTTCAGCTATCATGGCAGCGACATGCGAATCATCAAACGTACCATCAGCTTTGAACATATCTTTGCTTTTAGCAAGCTCAAATCTTCTTTTCTCCTCTGTTGTCGGTGTTGTGATTGTCCATGACGATGTAAGCATTGCATAATCTATCTGAGTACAAGTATCTCTTTCGTCCGAATTCATGAACATTCGAAGAGTCTTGCCCATACTTCCATCTTCTGTGCTGTCACGGTCAGCGCTCTGTTGTTTTGCAAAGTTCGAGCTCAGCAAAAATTCGATCATCTCAAAAGCACAAGCGTTTCCGAGGTAGGTTCCATTTTTAAATGTACTGTATTGGCGTTTGTCTCTATCCATTGCAATGCGAGAGCACATGACGTTCAGATTTACTCGTCTCATAGACACAGTTTCATCTCCTACAAATGGCATGTTCATTGGTCCACGTGCATCAATCGCAGCTTTGCTAATGTTTTGCAATGCAGTGAGATCAAAGCGCTTCGTAATCGTATCGTACAACTTGCTCGTCTGCTGTTGTATGCCCGTTGCTTCAATGTCAACTACCATTTCCGAATTCTCATCACCATCAGTATCATTCCTCTGCAAAACTCGCGAAACAAGAGTTCTCATTTTATCTTTACCGAATGCAATCGCGCTTGAAACATTTTGTATGAATGGTGATGTCGTATCCGAGACATCTACACCATCTTCTGCAGGCTTTTTGTATTCGACTTCATCAGGCTCGTCGTTAGGGTTGTGATCTTGTTGGTTTGCCATTCTTTGCATATCAATCAAGGCGTAAGCACCAATGAGGCTTGCATCAATTTCTAATTGGTTTGAAGCTGTGATGTCAATGCCAAGTTCTTCGTCATCAGACCTGTCACGGTCATCAGTATTTTCACGTTCGTCTCGTCGCCGGTTGATAGATTCGTCACCACCCCTAACAGATGTTTCTTCCACATTATGCAGTGTAACACCGAAACCAACTGGCTTAGGTTTTACAGCTATGGATTTCATTGCATCATTAAGAATAGAATCGGTTATGGAGACGTGTTGTGTAGCAGTTGTACGCATTTACACACTCTTGTTACACCTTTACAAATTTTCATCACGTTATCACGAGCACGCCTAAAAAATTAACAAATCACAACATTTCGCGCGCCAACAACCCCACAAACGACGCAAACGACCCAAACACCAACGCGTACGTGAGGCGCCTTAGCATCGCTGAGATGCTCGACTTTTGCGCGAGTTTTCGCGCAATGTGCGTGGCGTCGACGCCATCCGGGACGACAACCTGCAGCTCGGCGCTGCCGGAAAGCACGGACTCGACGATTGCGATGCTCGCGAGGGGGATGTCGGTGTTGAGAGCACGCCGTAGAGTGCCGGCAAGCCCGTCTGTTGATGGTTTAATTCGCACCAGGGTGCCCGACAGAGACCTCACCACGTCCACGATCTGCGCGTTTTCGTCAAGTAGCCTGCATGTCTTAAGGACGTCTCTCGCCAGAGACGTGGTCGCACTCACATTACGAGTCGTGTGCGACTGTGCCATTGCGGTCGCCTCTTTTGCGCAATAAAAGACCTTTGTGCAACAAAAATTCCAATAGCGCACACCACGAGCCTAGCCCTCTGCGCGCGCGCGTTTGCGGCTCCCCTTGGCATGTGTCGCGCGAATTTCGCGGAGAAGCTTCTCGTAGATGGCCACGAGCTCCTCGTGCGTCTTGTCGTCGCCGGGCGGCTCGCGCTTCAGCTTCTTCGAGGCGACCGAGACCTTGGTGCGCAAGACCTCGATCACGTCTTGCCGAGCGGCGTTCGTTATGCTACGCATCTCGTAGTCGGTGCGCTTCTCACACGCGTGCTCGTCGCGGATCCTCGACAAGATCACAAAGGGAAAGGACTGCGTCTCCATACTCACTGTGACCGGCTGCAGCGCCCTCAAAATGCTGTTCAGTTTGCTGATGAAGCCCTCGACGCGCACAAACACCGGCAGCGTCATGGCCACCTCGCGGCACCCTCCGGCTTGCGTCGAAAGAATGTCGTCGCGGGTGCAACTGCTTGCGGCGATCGAGTTTTTGATGCGCAAGATCGCCATCGAGTGCTGCTTCGATATGCGCTGTCCAAACTCACCCTTGAGATTGAAGTGGAAAAAATGCATCGACGAGTTGCAAATTGCGTCTTCAAACTTGCTCGACAACACGGTCGGCGTCACCTTCACAACATTCTGGTACGAGTCACTTGTGATGTCGACAACGTTGTGGCCCGAGGGGTCGACCTGGTCGCGGTGTCTGTGTAGTACAAGCGCCTCGTCGTTGGGGCGCGTGGCAGCGACCTCGTGGCTGCCGCGCAGCTCGTCGTGATGTTCCAGCGTGATCACCACCTCGGAGCTCGAAAAATACCTGCTCGGAGCCAGCGATGCGTCCCCCACGTAATACGAATCCGACGCATCCATGGCTCTTGGAGACGCCATTTGAATAAGCAGGTGCGTTTTTTTCTGCTTGCTCACTATCGCATAGTGGCGGCTGCCGTACTCCGTCGCATTTCGGTGCGGAAAAAGCGACGTCGAGGCAAAAAAGATCTTCGGAATGAACGTCATCAGCACATTCATCTTCCAGAAATCCTTGCACGCGCGCATCAGTCGCGAAGCGTCGAGCGTATTGATGTAAGACACCAGGCAATCGGCAACGTCGCCAAAGCCTGTCAAAATCTCGACGACGAAATTCGACGCGTTCGACGCGCTCGCCGTGTCGGACGACCCCGCCCGCTTAGACCGGAAATTCTTCTCCGCCTCGACGATCTTCTCTATGTGAAACGCGGCGAGCGCGTTGTTTACCGCGACGCTGCGCATCATGGAAACCGTAGTTTTGCCGTAGGGCAAATGTCGCACACTGCACTCGCGAATATGCGTCATTATGCTCATGATATACAGGTCGATTATTGAAGGTTGTTTCGCCGACGAGCAGAACGCCCCCTGCCACCACGAAACTATTGCGTTGCGGTTCGCCCGATGGTGAGAAAGAACCTCCATCGGGCAATCCACGCCCTTCTCGATCTTCCGGATCGCGTCGCGAACCGCCGCTTCGCCGCCTTCTATAGACTCGGACTGTTCACATGAAACCAACTTAAGGCTCTGCAGACGCAGCTTCTTCTCGGTCAAACACGTGCCAACCTTGCCCTTGAACGATTTCATGGCGTAGAACAACGAGTCGTCGGCCATGTTGCTCATGGAGTCGCCGGGTCGCACCGGGCAGCACAACTCCGCCGAGTGAAACACGACGCCGTGCGACTCATACTTCTCATTCGTCAAGTAGACATGCGATGCACACCCTTCGGCCTTTGACGTGTTGAAGAACTTTAAAAGGTCATCGCTGATGAGGCAACACGAATAGGCGAGCCAATGCACCTCGAAGTCCTGCAGGCCACTGCCGTCAGCAAGTACGTAGTCGTCCGGCAAGCACATTGGCGTTCGTAAGATGCTCAGCTCGAACGAGGTCATGAAGCCTTTCACCATCTCAAACGCAGCGTTGTTCGAAGGTCGCGCCATCACGTCCAAGCAGCCGACACAATCGGCAAACGAGGCATCGATCGACAGCAGTCGATCGCGCGTGAACACGTATCCAGCATACACGGCATGCTTTAGCACGCGCGCTTGCTTGCTCTTCAAGCTTTTTTTCATCGACGCCACTTCCGAATCCGTCACATTCGTGGTGAGGCCGCACACAAAAGCCTCCCTCGCCTCATAATCAGTGAATACCTTCTGTTTCGACAAGGCGGTTGGAATCGAAGGGCATTCTATGACTGTGAACTCGGCGGCGCCGAGTTCAAATGTTCGCGACCTCAGCCTCGCCTGGTAAGGCCACCAATATGAATCGACACTGCGCACCATGCCAACATGAGGCTTCCTTACTGCTGCTCCCTGCATCAACGCCGCGATGTTAATTTTTGATTTCATCAAATGAGAAAGAAAGGCGCACTTCGATTCTCGCGCCCTAGACGTCGGTGTGGAAAACCCGCTGATCCGCCGTGCAGACAAGGGCAGCGGCGTCGCTGCAATGGGGAGCCCGCCGCTCGAGACCGATCGCAAGCTGAGCACGTAATTGCGAAAAAAAGACGGATTTATGCCGCAGAGGGTCGCGCGTTTGTGCACAGCGGAGATGGAAATCTCATTTACTCGAATCCATTCAAGCAGCCTCGACGCGGGGTGTCGGCAGTGGTCGCGCGAGCCCAAATCTGACCACGTCATGGATTGTTTGATGTCTTCGATTGTGATCCCCAGGCGTAACGCTTCGTCCAGTGAAGGATGCAAGGGGATGTAATTGTAAAGAGGGTCTATGAGGTCGTCATACTTGGCGCTCGGGAAGAAGCCTGATGGTGCTTCGGGGAACAGGTCCTTCGAGTTTTTATACGTGACACGATCGAGGTGATTGGCCGTCACAAACAAGAGCAACGCAGGAGAGAGGGGACAACCGAGCATTTTCTCGACCCTGGCAACGGAATTGGGATTGGATTTTGCGAATTCGTCAATCGAAGCTTGGAGCTTCGCAATCACGTCTTCATGTTCTTTGTCCCCAAATCGGATGAAGCCCGCGTAGCCAAATTCATTCATGTGTCGTTTTTTTGTCTTTCTCTCTTGCTCTCTAACCCACCCCTTGCACTCCAACTTTCAAAATCTCGTTACTCTTTTAGCGTCCATCCGGTACACGTTTTTCGAGTTCTCCCTTTTCGAAACCTGTACCGGTTCGATCTTTCTGAATTTGGAAAGTGGCAGAGGTGGCAGAGTGTCCCCAAACCGCCTCTCGGAAAAAAAGAGTAACGAGATCTCCAGGATTGGACTGCAAAACAGAGGTAGAGAGCAAGAAAAAACGGCTCGGCCAATGCTGGAAAAAAATTTCGCGGCCGACGTGTTGATACTTGCCTTAAATGTGAACGTAAACGACCTCAATGGCGCCGCGCGGGTATCCCTCGCGAATCTGATCAAAGCCGCCAACGATGCCATCTTGGCTCGCGTTATGGTTACTTCGATGCCAGCCAGTGGATTAGTGCCTGTCGGTGAAAGCAAGCAGGCGACCTTACCTGTATACGACCCCAAAGCTATCACCCCTGACCGTGGAGACGAGCTCATCACGGTGCACGACGATAAGACCAAGAAGAGACGTCGGTGTGGGACTCCGGGGTGCAATTTGGCCGACCACCATTTCGGTCCCCACTCGGGTCAGTCATTTGCCGGAAAGCGGTCGTGTCCGAGATTGTGAGGTGGCAGAGGT
>Ga0315315_10001727_pt1 | contig 20072 bp, 10 predicted proteins | sample M140m3416metaG_FD_203699 | JGI IMG/M metagenome (GOLD analysis project Ga0315315, IMG submission 203699) | Ammonia-oxidizing marine archaeal communities from Monterey Bay, California, United States - M1 40m 3416 | ecosystem: Environmental > Aquatic > Marine > Intertidal zone | place: USA...
GCTCTACTTCAAGAAATGTTTTAGCTTTAGCTCAGTGGACACCTATTGGATCTGACTCTTTTAATTTAGCTTATCTTTGGAAAAATCCATCAAATAATGTAATAACTTTTCAAGTTAGTAATGATGTAACTTCTGCTTTACAATCAGGCTCTGGTTATTTTGCTACTACTGATTTAGTTGAAAATACTAGATTTGGTTTTGACTTTTTTGCTTTTAACGGAGTGTTAATAGTTAATGACGGAATTAATCAACCTATAAGAGTATCAAACAATGGCACTGAAGCTTCTCCTAATTACCAAGCTTTATATCTTGCTAATTGGTATTCTGGAGCTGCCGATGGATCTTCCCAGGCGGGGGCCTCCACAAGAGTTACGGCTCAGAGAATGGCCACATTTAATAACAGACTAGTTGCTTTAAATCTTAGTGGACAATATTTATCTAATGAAAACCTAGGCAACTCTACTTTAGCATGGTCTACTCCTATTACAGACATTAATACAATTAGTGGAATAACATGGCGTTATGCTGCAACCAATACTGCAGGAGATGACATTCTTACTGAAACCTCTGGTCAGTTACTTGATGCAGCGCAGCTAGGACCTTACCTTATTGCATATAAGGATGATTCTGTCTACAGGTATCAAGACACAGGCGACCCCTTATATTTGACCAGTGAAATGTTATTTGATGATGATGGGTTATATAGTCCTAGTTGTTTTGAAGATATAGGCGATGGTCGTCATTTTGTACTTGGTAACTATGGTATTTACATACATGATGGTGGGCCTAATAAGCTAGACATATCAAAGGGACGTATACAAAAAGATATTTTTAGTACAGTAAATCCTGCTCACAAACAAAGAACGTTTACTTTTCTTAACACACGAGACAAAGAAGTTTGGGTGTGCTACAGTGCAGTGGGCAACTCTGGCGTTGGAACTAATTTTGCCTATGTTTATAATTATCAAGATGATACCTGGCATAAACGTAGTTTACCTAACTTAACAGGTATGACAGAAGGAGAAATTAATGGCCAGATTTACATCTACGGATTTAATAATACAGGTATATACCTTCTTGGAAATACTTTTGAATCAGATGGCTTTGCTCGGTTCTTAAAACAAGACCTTGGTAATCCTCACCTTACAAAAAATATTACTGCAGTTTATCCCATGAGTAGTGGTAGCTTTAATACTACTGCAATTACATCAGGAAGTCTTAACAGCACTGTAGTTGATGCAGAGTTAGTAAAAACCTTTGCTAACAGAGAAGCTAGATATAAGAGGACTTTTGATCCTACTGTAGGATCGGGATATAAAAGAGATTACAGGCTTAACGGTAGATACTTTAATTTAGAAGTAGCTATGAATGGTACTGTAAACCCAAAGATAACAGGATTAGACATAGAGGTTAAACCTTCAGGTCAAAGATGATACTGCTACTCGCAGGATAGGAGTGAACTATGAGTACTAATGTATTTATACCCGCAGGAATTAAAGATAAATCAATAAGAGACACGTTTCTTGCAATAGTTAAAGAACTAGGAACAGTAGCTTATAAACCTACTATTTCTGCTTCGGACCCAACAGCTTCTACTCTTGGAACAGAAGGTCAGTTAATTTATGCTGAATCAACAAATAGCATATGGTTATTTAAAGAAAACGGTTGGGTTAAAATACTGGGCGCTACGGGAGCCACAGGAGCTACAGGAGCCACAGGAGCTGCAGGCGCTACAGGTGCAGCAGGCAGCAATGGAAGCGATGGCGCTGATGGCGATAGAAGTATAATTGTATATCTTTATGATTCAAGTGTTAATGAACCAACAAATCCTGCTAGTAATGCAGGTTTTACTTCAGGTGGAGGAGCTGCTGCTACAGGTAGTTGGACTACCACTGTTCCTACTATTGGTTCTGGAGAAGCTCTTTGGATTGCTCAGAATGTTCTTACTCAAAGCAATTCTACAGGAAATTATAATAGTGGCGGCTGGACAGTTTATAGAGCACAAGGATATGATGGTGCAACAGGAGCTACAGGACCAACAGGTTTACCTGCTCCTAGATTTGAAAGCAGAAGAGTTTATTTAGCATATACTCCTACATCAAGCACTCCTTTACCTGCTGCTCCTACTGGTACTTTAACTTGGTCAACAGGTAATTTAGTTTCTAATCCAAATACTTGGAGTGAAGTGCCTCCTACTAAAGTAATTAATTCTACAGTTAATGTATACTTTTCTGATTTTTTATTTATAGATACTTCAGGAACATCTACAACTTCTTCTGATACAGGAACTACTCCAAAAGAAGGAACAAAGTTTACTGGTGTAGTCTCATTTGTAGATGGGGACTTTGCGTTAGATGGTGCTACAGTAACTAACATTGATGGCGGTAACATAACAACTAATACTATTAAAACTGAACAGATAGATATTGATGGCAGTCTTAGATTGTCTGGTAGTGATTCTGGTTTTATCGCAGGTAGAGTCAGTTCTTCTGCATATAACACAGATGGATTTTTTGTAGGCCGAGAAGTAAGACCTGCAATAATTTCTGCTGGAGCAATGTCAGTTGGTACAGAATATAGAATATTAACTGTTGGTACTTCACAATTTGTAAGTGTAGGAGCTTCAAGCAATGCTGCTGGAGTATCATTTAGAAACACTCAAGGCGCACTTGCAGGAACTGGTACAGTGCAAGAAGTTGGCTTTGAAGTAAGTCATACTTCAGTCGATAGTCAAATACATGGTATTATCCATACAGATGCTACGGGTCTTCAAATAATAAATCCAACTTTAATTTCGGGAGGATCATCATCAGGAGGAACGTCCACTATTTCTACTGTTACTTCAGTTAATACTGGAGATGCTGGTGCTAATATTACTTTAACCCTTTATGGTGGAGGTGGTGCTGGTGGTTTTGGATTAGATGATGGGTATTTAAATTCATCAGTTAGTCTTAATAACAGTGGTGGCACTACAGCGGCTCAAGTGTGGGCAGGAGTCCCTGACGCCAGTGGGTCTGTTCAGGTTGGTTCTTCGATTAGTGCGGCTGGTGGACTTGGTGGCAGAAATGCAATACTAGGAACACCTTGGTCTGGTGGAGCAGGACAGTCTTCAGATTTTGGACCAGGCGGTGCTGGAGCTGCTAGCGAAAGAACAAGTGGTAATGATGCTACAAATTTTTCTTCTGGAGGAGGAGGTGCTGGAGGTGATCAAAATCAAACTTTTGATAGTTCCGGTGGAGCTGGAATGGGGGGATTCATAGGTCAAAAAGTTACACAAACTTTTGATACCTCTGCCTACATTGGGCTTAAACAAATTTATGTTAGAGTAACTGCAATAGGTGCAGGAGGAGTAGCCTCTTCGTCTGGTGGTAATTTTATTGGAGGCGATGGAGGCAATGGTGCTGTTCAGTTTTCTTCTATTTTAGGAGGAACTCAACAATTTACTTCTAGTGATTTAGCTCTTAATAAATGGAATACTATTGGATCTTACGCATGGTTAACTACAGGACAAAATAGCACAACTAAGCTAGTCCCTAATACAGTCCTTGCTGGAACAGGTTTGTACCCAGCTGGATTTAGAACTGGTGGTCAAGGATCTCATAGCAGCATACTCGCTAGTTATGACCCTACTGCGCTATCTGGAACTTGGAGAGTAATGTGTGGAACTAACTACAGTAGTTATCAAGCTGGATTATTTGTGAGGGTTACATAATGGAATATAGAAATGCAAAGTATGTAACAGAAACATCTATTGAGTGTGAAATTAATCATCCTACTTTAGGTTGGATACCCTACGGTATTGCTGATTATGAAGCCGAGCCTTACGCAATCTCTTTAAATACAATTTTAAAAGGTTCTATGGAAGCTAATGATAATGTTGAGGCTTACTCTGCACCCAGTGATGAAGTGTTAAGTTTAAATATTAGAGCACAAAGGGACAGCATACTAGGAACTATAGTAGATCCTGTAGTAAGTAACCCATTAAGATGGGCAGATATGTCTTCTGAAAAACAAGAAGAGTGGAGAGTTTATAGACAAGCTTTATTAAACATACCAGAGTCTTTTGGTTTTCCAAGTAATGTAACTTGGCCTACTCAACCAACATAAGGAAAACACAGTGAGAGTAATACAGTTATCACCAGACTCTATAATGCAGCATTGGGAAATAATAGAAAAAGCTATTACTTCTGCTTTAACTTGTTCTGCAGGAGAGTCTAATGCTTATCAGTATCTAAAACATTTTAGTAATAACTACTATCAATGTTGGGCAGTTATAAGTAACACAGAAGAAATCATAAATATTACTGTAACTAAAGTAAATCATTATGATACACATAAATCGTTACACTTGTTAATTACTACCTCAGTAGGCCATAACAAGTGGGAAGACTATAAAGAAGCGCATCATACAATTGAACAGTATGCTAGAGATCAAGGTTGTAAAAGAATTGAAATGTATGGTAGACGAGGATGGTCTAGAGTTTTAAATAAACTTTCAGGATCAAAGAAAGAAAAATACAAAGAAGTGTACGTTGTGCACTCAATGGAGTTAAAAAATGAGCTATAGTATATATAATAACCCATTTATGCCTACGCGTCACATACATCCTAGAGCATCTGGCATGATGACATTTAAAGGTGGAGGGGATACAATAGAGTCTATACCTGATTGGTATAAACCTTTTGTTGAAACTGCCGCCAGTGGTGCTCAAGCAGCCTTTGATAAAGGAGACTTAAGCAAAGTAGAAGGTTTTAATGAAATGCAAAAGCAAGGTATACAAGGCCTTGCAGATGCAGCTGGAGAAGCAGATAAACAATACGATATGGCTAAAGGAGCAACAGGTGTTCTTCAACAAGCTTCTCAAGGTGAAGGAATTTATGGAGCAGGCGCAACTGAAGCTTTAAGAAATAAAGCAATACGAGATTCACAAAAAGCCTATGCTCCAGTAGGAACTCAAATGGCTACTCAAGGTGCTATCGGTGGTGCTAGATCTCAAATAATACAAGGAGATAGAGATGCTGCTCTTGCAGGTGCTTTAGCCGAGGTAGACTATAATGATTTAGATAAGCGCAGGACTCTGTCCACAAATGCTGCACAAGGTATTATTGGTAACACTGCAGGCATGCAAGATGCAGCAGGCTCTGGTGCTAATTACTTAGGAGAAGCAGGCGGCTTTCAACAAGAGCAATCTCAAAGAGAAGGAGATGCTGTATATCAAGGATTACAAAGACTAGGTGGACTTTTAAGCGGAGCACCTGTGCCTCAACAAGGCCCTTCAGGAGGAAAATAACATGCCTGGATTTAAAATGGCTAATAACCCTTTAGCAGACCCTAATAAAATGGGGCAACAAAATAACGTAGTACAGTCATTGCCTCCGGGACAGGATGGACCGTTAACAGGAATTGCAGAAAGTGCTGCCCTTCCTTTAGCAGAAGCAGCAATAGGAGCAGCAAAACCAGCGTTAGCAGCAGCAAATACTGCAGGAGGATTGGCAACTGGTGCTGGCCTAAGTGCTGGACTAGGCTCTGCTGGTGCAGCTTTAGCAGCAGCCGCAGGCCCCTTTGCTTTAATGGCTTTACCTTTTTTACTTAACTATGGTACAAACAAAGTACCTGGATATGCTGATGGCTCAAGTAAAGTAAAACCTTTTGGAGATGATCCTCTTGACGCTGTTAATGAATTTTATGCTCCTTCAGGTTCAAGCTTTGTAGAGTCTCAACCATCAGGAAGTATGTTGCCAAAATTTTTTAACTACATACCCAATGCTTTTCAAGTAAGTAATTATTTAACAAGTCGTTTTAAAAAGCCTATTCCACAAGAAGGCATTGAACCTCTTCAAGGTAAGGTTAACAGAGTACAAAGAGGCGTTATAGGTGAATCGCAACTGCCAATACCCCAACAACCTGTAATGACAACACCTCCTTCTTTAATGTCAATGCCTACAGTAACTACAGATAACATGATAGATGTAGGTAACTATGAACAACAGTTAGCAGACTATAGAGCAGCAGGATTTAACTATGGTACTCCTTCAGTTAAGAAAAATACTAACATGTCCTATGCAAATGGGGTAGATAGTGTTCCAAGTATGTTGACTCCTGGAGAAGCAGTAATTCCTGCGCCAGCAGCTCAAAATCCTGATAATAAACCTATGATTAATGCAATGATAAACGAAGGTCGAGCTGCTAATGACATGGCAGAAATGGCAGGTCCACTTTCTGGACCAGCTCAAAGAGCACAAATGGAAGCCTTACAAACTATGGCTATGAAAAAGAAAGCTTTTGAAGCTCAAGAACTTCGTAAGCAACAAGCCTTCAATCAAAAATTAGCACTAGATAAACAGAAAGCTCTGATGTCTATGCAGACTTAAAGGAGTGAGTTATGAGTGTAGATAGTAAAGATCCATTTGACGGTTACTTTCAAAAACTTTTAAAAACAGAAGGCGGTTATGTAAACAATAAAAATGACAGAGGCGGTAAAACAAAATTTGGAATTACTTTAAATACATTAAAAAGTGTAAATCCCAAAGCTACTGAAAAAGATCTTAGAGGTTTATCAAAAGAACAAGCTAAAAAAATATATAAAGATGAATTTTATTTAAGATATAGAATTAATGAATTACCCGCTTACATTAGAGAACAAGTTTTTGATATTGCGGTAAATTCAGGGCCAGGAACGGCAATTAAACTTATTCAAGAATTGGCAGGGGTTAAACAAGATGGAGTAATTGGACCCAACACAATTAAAGCAGCTAGTCTTGTTACTAATAATAAACTGGCAGATAGACGACAACAATTATATAACGCAATAGTTGAGAAAGATCCTACTCAAGAAGAATTTATAGATGGTTGGACTAATCGTGCAAATTCCTTTAGAGATAAAGAAATGACGCAAGAAGGACCTACTTCTGAAAGTACTACCTCAACTGAAACTTCTTTATCAGATGCAGATTTAGCTTCTATGAATTTAGATTCTGATCTTTTAGGCCAATATTATGATATGGGAAATTCAAGAACAGAATCACGAGTATCAAATTTAATAGAGCAACAAAAAGTAAGAGATAAACTTAAACAAAATCAATTAGACTTAGCTGTTGCTGGAGGCGAAGGAAAAACTTTTAGACAACAAGAAAGAGAAAGTCTTCTTCAAGATTTAAAAAGGTTACAAAAAGATCCTTTAACTGCTCCAGACTATAATAAAAATATTTTGTATAGTGGATTTGATTACGGACCAGCAGTACCTCCTGTTATTTCAACAGAAATACCTGGTGAACAACTAACTGTTCCTTTAGAAAATACAGTACAACCACTTTCAACTCCACCTCCCTCTTTAGAACCATCTAAAGAAGATTTACTATACAAAAGAAATTCTCTTTTACAGGCTCCTCCTGAATTTAATGATGGTACTAATAAAGTTAAATACTATGAAGATGGTATAAACTTTGCTGGACTTGATTATGATTCTCCTGTGTTAATTAAACAGTATGATAACTATCTTAACTCTTTAAATAGAGGAGTTGCACCCACTGATGTACAAAAAGCTGCAAATGATAGAGTATTGCTTTTAGCTAAACAACAAGAAAATCAAGAAGAAATAGACTTGCTTAACAAACGAATGGCTATACAAGCAGGGGATTCTGTTGGCGCTGAATTTAATGCTGCACAACTTGCACAATTAACTCATCAAGCTAACGTACTTAATTCTCCTGAGTTTGCAAACCTACCACCTCCTCCTGAAGAGGCTCTTGGTTTTGATTTTGTACCCAGAATAATAGACAATAACAAACCTAGAGAAGTAGTTCAAGCTGGGCTAGTTCCTCCTGCACTAGAAGAAGCAGTTAGTAAAGTAAGTAGTGTACCTTCTGCTTTACCAACTACAACTTCACAATTAATAATGAGTCAACCTCCCGTAATAGAAACTGAATTTGATGTTGCAAATCAAGAAAATTCTTCTTTTGATATTAATGATACCATGAGAGGAGTATTTGAGCCTATAGGAGAAATTATACAAAATAACCCTCTTAAAGATGCTATTCGCGCAGGTAGAAAAACTATGCAACAAGAGAAACAATTAGATAACTTCTTTAATCAACAGATTGTTAATCAATCTAAAGGTGTTCCTGGAGGTAATCTTCCAGTACCAAAAGAAATACCAGGATTTGATCCAAATAATTTATTTAATAAAAAACCACCACCCTCAGATCTCTTAGAAAATGAAATACCTCCTATAACAGAAACAGAGTCTGAAGTTACTTCGGCAGGAAGTCCTCCTGTTCTACCAGAAGGTAATTTTGATCCTGGGATTTCAGGAGATACAGGATTTGATAATGGCAGAGGGTTAGCTGTTACTTCAACAGGAATTCAATTTAATGGAAAACTAGTTGCAACACCAACTCTTCCAGAAGAAAGGCAACAAATAGCAAAGCAGCTAGGTCAAGATGAAAAGTCTATTGGTAAAAAAATAACTCCTTTCTTAAAAAAGTGGTTTGGAATAGAAGGAGAAGACTTGTCTAGAGCTTTAGGATTATACCTTATGTCTAGATTAACAGGTGCTTCTCATGAAGGTTCAATGCGTTGGGCAGGTAAAACTGCTCTTGATACTTCTGCTAAAAGGCAAGCTTTAGAAGCTAAAACTACCTTAGCTAATGCCGAAAAGGATAAAACTATTGAAGCACTAGTAGATGCAGGTTATACAGAAGCTTCTGCTAGATCTTATGTTCAAACAAAATTAGACGATGTTTTAGTAAGATCAGGTAGTAGATCAGGTGCTCTTAAAGAAACAGGTAATTCTGTACAGGTAGGAATTAGAGGACTACCAGGATTTACTTATGCTAATGGTTATGAAGTAGAAGATCCAAGTGGTAACAAGTATAATGTATTTAGAGTACCAAATAGCGTATTTAGAGATCCTAAACCTGGTTTTAAAACAGTTAATGAAAGTCAGTTAGCTCAATTAATTGCTAATGCTACTGGAGGTAACGGTAGAATAGTTCCTTATGACAAAAGTATGGATACTCAAGAAGGACGCACTAAAGCAGCTATTGATTTTACTGATGGTGTATATAAAACCTATGTAAAAGAACTTTTTACTGGAGCTGATGACAAGGTTAGACGACAAATACCAACAGCATATTCGAGTGTTGCAAGATGGATGCAGGATACTATGGAATATAAATTCTATGAGCCTGGAATTCAACAAGAAGCTCAAGTAGTATTGCTTACTGCAATGAAAGATATGAGGAATGATTTAGATTCTGGTCGTATTAGTAACGTAGATGATGCTACACCTTACGTTAAACGCTCGATACTTACTTCTGCCGCTTTACCTACAGGTCAATTATGGATAACTGCAGATGGTAAAAATACTGTTAGTGCTACTAAAACAAATGAAATTTGGAGTAAGTTAAAAAGTCATAATAGCTCTCCTGCAGCCATTAAAACTAACTTTAAAAAGCTTCATCAAACTTTTGTAAGACAAAAGAAAAATGGCGACTTACCGTCTATGAGTTTAAAAAAGTCTAAAGAAAATGAGTTTTCTGTTTGGGTAATGAAAACATTAAACGATAAAGAAGCATTAGAAGTAATTTTATCAGAATAAGATAAATAGGAGAGTAAAATGTCAAACATTGATTCACTTAAAGCTGCTGTTGCAGAATTAAAAGCAGAAGGTGGTTTTGGAGAAGAAGGCATATACAAGGATGGTATTCAAGTAATAGATGGGGATACTATTAAGGATGAAGAAGGAACTATTAGACTATCAGGTATTGATACTTCTGAAACACCTCACCTAAATCCTTATACTTTAGATTATGCTCCTGGCGGTGAAATCAAAGGCATACTTCAAACAGGAGAAACTGCTAACTTGATTGGTCAAGGCTTCAACCAGCCTTACCGATCAGGCGAGCAGGGTTATTTTGGTAGAGATCTTGGAGACCTTAGTAAAGAAGATGGTACTAGTTTAACTAAGACTTTACTTTCTCAAGGGTTAGCAGATCCTTCTTTGTATGCTACTCAAGATGAGTTGGCAATAAATAATATAGGGGCATTAGATAGAGCACAAAGAAAAGCTACTAGTCAAATGAACGAAGCAGACAAAAGACGTTCTGTATTATTAGAAGCAGCTAGTTTAACTATAGGAGGAAATCCTTTTCTTCTTAAAGACACGGCTGCAACAGAAGCATACTATGCTGCTGCTCCAAATATGTTTAGGGGCGTAGCAATGCAACGCTCTGATCGTACTATAATGAACGAAACTAAAGGTTGGCAAATTGACGATGCCTTTGCTATGGGTAAAACTAATGGTAAAATTGGCGGCTATGCTTTTACACAACTAGTAGGAGACTTAGTAGGGTTAGATGGTTTATCTGATTTTGGAGAAGCCAACGCCGCTAGGCTCAAAAGAGAAATGCAAGACTTACCTCAACTTAGAGATATGGAAGCCTTTGATGAAAATGGAGAATGGACTTTAGATGGTATTAGTGAGTTTAGTAACTATGTATTTAGTAATGCAGCTGCTAGTGCGCCCTTAATGGGAGTAACTATTGCTTCTCTCTATGCAGCACCCTTTACTTGGGGAACATCTTTAGCTATACCTGCAGCAATGTATTCAGGAATGACTTATGATGCACAAAACACAAAAGACGTAGGAAAAGCTTTAACTTCAGGAACTTTCCAAGCAGCCTTAGATATAATAGGAGTCAGGGGTGTAAACCCAATGAAGCTATTTACTTCTGCAGGACGCAAAAGTGCAATAACAAAAATAGCTGCTCAGAAAAAGATATCTGAAGAAGCAGCAGAGGCTTTATTATCGCAGGCAATTAAAGATCAGACAGGTAACTTTTTATCTACTACAGGTAGAGCACTATCTAAGTCAGCAAAAGTTGGTAAAAACATAGGTAAAGGTGCTTTGTATGAAGGCATTACTGAAACCACTCAGGAAGCAATTGCTCTCTGGGGAGAAGGTAATTTAGTCACACCTCAAGAAGTTAAGAATAGAATGCTTAATGCAATTGTTGCAGGTGGTACTCTTGGTGCAGGTTTTACTAGTGTTGCAGAACTTTCTTCCGGTATAAAATCTTCTAATATTACTAAAGGTAATCAGCTAGCAGACAAAACTGCTGCTCAATTAACTAACTCTCAAGATATGGAAGACTTTGGTAAAGTATTAGATGTTAATGAAGCTATAGATAAAATTAAAACTACAAAAATTTCAGTAGAAGAAGTTAAGGATGAACCAGTAGTTAAAAAAGTTAAACCTTATAGAAACCCTAATGATGGCTTTGATGAATTTAGAATAAAAGCAGAAGAGCAAGTAATTTCTACTAACGGAGTAATTAGTCACCGTGTTGATGCTCGAGTTAAAGCACTAAAAGAAAACGTAGGTCCTGAAGCAGCAACAGCATACGCTATGGCTGCTCAAGCTAAATCGGATGAAATGATTGCAGATAGAGCGAATAAAAATAAAGCAGCTGCAAAAAAATTAAAAGTAAAACGTAGTACAGTAGTAACCAATGAAAATGACGCAACAGAAGGAATGTCACTAAAAGAACAGGCAGCAGCTAGGTCTAAAGAAAAAGAAGATAAAGCTCTTTTAGATAACGTAGGAGATGCAGTACCGTATTTATGGCAAGCTTCCTTAGAAAATAAATTAAAAGCTTATAAGACAGGTAAGTACGGATCAATGTTATGGAGTCTTTTAGTTGGAAAAAATGGTCGTGCTGGTCGTAATTTTGAAGAGGCACGTAGACAAAATAGTGCAGACATTGTTAGTAATAAGTATTTAGATCCTGTAGAGGGTCCGAGTAATCTTGGTTTTCAAAATACTAGAGAACTTTCAAACTCAGTAGAAGCTAGTAAAGAGGCTATTACAAGAATACTTAGACAAGCAAGAACTGTAGAAGATGTTAGAGTTATAGCAGCTAAAGAAAATATAGATTCTAGATTACTTCCTTTTATTACTGCAATATTTGAAAAGAACTTGGCAATAAGAGCAGACACAGGAATAAAAGAAGCTAACTTGTTAGAAAAAACTTTTAACAAAAGTTATATTTATAGAAATCAAAAGAAATTTATTGCTATGCTACAAACAGAATTAGGTGTTAGTGCTGAAGTTGCTATAGATATTACTCAGGCAATAATAAAAAATGAAGACTATACAAATCCAGATGATGCTTTAAGTGGTCTTTTAAACTTATCTTCTGCTCCAGATAAAGGCGCAGTGAAAAAATATGCTCAGTATAAAGATGTATTTAATGAATATCTTATGTCAAATATAATGGACAATGTACAGGCTAATGCAGTAAAATTTGGTAATGTCAAAGCTAATATAGATTATATTGGAGAAAATGGAAGTATAATTTCAAAAGGTTTAGATTTAATGAAGGCTAACAATGAAGTTGATAGCGAAGAAAAAGCAAAATTAGCTTATGAATTAGATAAATTTTTACAACAAATTTCTGGAGAATATCATAGAGTAGACAACAGAATGTATAATACTGCAGTAAATAATGTTTCTCTATTATCTATGGTATCTATGTTACCTATGGCAGCAATTTCTTCTCTTACAGAATCAGCTTTAGTTATTTTTAGTAGTCCAAGACCTTTATATGCTGCCTGGAAAATGAGTCAGTTTACTGCTAAAGAGTTTGTAGCTATTGCCAACGAAGGATTAACCGCGCTTTCTAATGGTAGAATTCCTATGAAAGATTATTTTCACAGAGAAATGTTAAGAAAGTCAGGGTATCTATTAGAAACACAGGGTGCTGCGGCAAGACTAGGCGTTGACTCTAGTCCTTCTCAAGCTAGATTTGTACAAAGCTTTTTTAAAGTTAATGGACTTACATCCTTAACAAACATACAACGTGTTACTGCATTAGTTATGGCTGAAGACGCAGTTAATCACTGGGTAGATCAAGCAGTGTTACAAAAAGGTGTTAATAATAGACTATATACAGAGGCATATGATAATTTAAGTTTCTTAGGAGTAAATCCTGAAATAATGATAGAACACAAAGAAAGTTATCATGGTCTAAATGATTCTCTTAACTCTGTTATAGGTTCTTTATCTATGGCAGATAGAGAAAAATTATATTTAGAACAAATGGAAGTTGCTAAAACAAGATTTGTAGATCAAAGAGTAATACAGCCCTTTAAAGGAAATAGACCTGAATTTTATTCAGATCCTAGATTTCGTTTATTTACTATGTTTCAAGGTTTTATTAGTACTTTCACTGCTAATGTTTTACCTATGCTTTATGGACAAGCTTTTTCAAAAAATAGTCTTCCAGAAGCAAGAGTAAAAGCTATAACTACAATGGCAGCAATGATTGCCTTTACTTATTTTGCTCAAAATTTAAAAGATGCGTTAAAGGGTAAAGATGAAGATGACGACTTACCTCCGTTTAAAGAATTTTTAAGAACTCTTTATGGATCAGGACTAGTAGGCACAGTAGAAAGGCCACTTACAGCAATAATGCCTTTGTATGGAAATAATTCTGATACAGGAAAATTAATAGAAGCTATGTTAGGTCCTACTGCAGGTGCTGTAACTGACTCAGTAATAGGAGAATCACCACAATTATCTTATGTAGATAATTTTGTAGGCATTTTTTCAGATGCTATGGGAGACGATCAATCAAGAATACCTCGTGATCTCTTAAAAGCAACCCCAGCAAACGTATTTAAAAATTGGTTGGCACCAATGGAAAAGGAGTAACTATGGCTAAATCACTTAATCCAGGAAAATTTTCACCTAGCGTGGAAGTTCCAGACGCAGGTACTCCTGCACCAGTAGAAGGATTATCTCCTGAGTTATTACAACAAGTAATGGCAGCAGGAATTTCTCCTGAAATATTAATCCAACAATTACAAGCACAACAACAAGGGGCAACACAAGCGGTTGCTCCTGTTGTAAATCCTTTGGAAGACTTAGAAAGAGGAGGTGTTGCGCCACAACCAATTAGTCCTTTTTTAGATCCAGCTGGACAACAACCTCCTGCAAATGCTCCGCAGCCTGTTGTTCCCGATCTTCAATCAACTCCAGAAGGAGTTAATATTTTAACAGATCAAGGAACAGTAGGAACAACTGCAGACCTTAGACAAGCACAGATAGATCAATTTAACACAGAAGAAGCTGAAAGAGCAAGAGGTGCAATTGGTTTTAACCAGTCCACTAGGCAACAATTTGATGAAGCTTACTCAGAAGCTTTAGCTCCTGGAAAAATAGGAGACTTACATAGGCTAGGTCGAGTAGTATCTGATGCCAGTATTGAAGGTAGATATAAAATAAAAGATTCATTAGGAATTTTACCCGAAAATGCTACTCCAGTAGAGTTAGTATCTAAAGGACTTAAAGCTTCTCCTGTAGAGGCAGTTAATGCTACTACCTTTGCTTTTTTAAAAATGTCAAATGCTTTATCAGCACGACAAAAAATTCTTGATGAAGGAGGAGAAGATCCTGCTGATACTGATGAAATACTTTCTCTTGCAGAAATAGATGCCTTACTTACTAGATCAGAGGGAGGCAGAGTTGCAATAGAAGCAGACACTTTAGATGGTATACTTGCAGGTTATACTAAAAGTACTCTTGATAGAGTTAGAAATGCAGATAGTGGACCAACAAATCAACCAAAATTAGTAGGCAATGCACAAGCTAAAATGTTAATTAATTCTGGTTTATTAGAAGAAACTTTTTTTCAACCAGAAAATCCTAAAGGTGAAATAATTAACCCAGATAGTGTACCTATAAAAGGTTATCAAGTTACTGAGAGAGGAGCAATGGTTGCTTATGAGTTAAAAGAACTTTCAGATTATAATAAAAGAGAGTATTCTGAGGAAGCAGGATACTCTCCTCAATCTGAGTCTAAAGCAATAAACCAACCTTTTCCTAGACGTAATGCAGTTAAAGTTCATGGTAAAACTCCTGGCACCTCAGTTGGTGCTTATAACTTGAGTAAACCTAAGGCTAAAAAGAAGGCTGCTGGAGAAAAGTCAAATCAAAATACAGCGATTTATCAGTATGCAGAGGATTATAGACAAAGTCCAGCTAGAATGAATCCTAGAGTTATAACAGCTGCTGAAAAGTATGTTGAATATTTTAAACAAGCTAGATCAATTAAAGAAGCAGGAGGTACTTTAACTCCGCAACAAAATAGATTGCTTGAAAACATTACTAAATTTATGAAGCTAGAAAGAGTTCCTTCAGATGCACCAGGAAGTCCTTCAAAATTAATGGCAGCAGAAAGAGCTATACAAGGTGCAAAAATGGTTGACGGGTTTATGCTACGTCATGTAGAACAACATGGTAACTTGCTTAGATTAACTAATCAAACTGCTAATTTAAATGAACAAGAATATCCTAGAGTACATAAAGGTGCTATGGAAGGTCGTCCTCAAAATTATGTTTTTACTGATCTTAAAATAAAATCACCTAAAGAACCAGTAATTTCTCAATCAGATTTTGCAGACTATAAAAGATGGGTAAATTCAAATGGAGATACACCTCCCAGTATAAACATAAAGCGTACAGCTATGTTGATAGGATTAGGCTCTTGGATAGTTCCAGGATCAAGAATTAATACTACTGAATTTTTAGTAGAGAATTTTACTATGGGTAAGCTAAGAGAATTTGGCGAGAAAGGAGATGTTCTTCAAAGATTTGTTAACGATCCTGCTGCATTAAAAGAAGAAGAGTTTATTTCAAAATTAAATGACTTTATAGAAACAGATATTTCTATAGACAAAGGAAAAATAAATGGATTTATTGCAAAAGCTTCTTTTGTTGCAGGAGATATTATTAAAGCTTTAGACAATGCTAGTCTTAGTGAACCTATTAGCTTAAATTTTAGCCCAGTTGCACCTTCAGGAGATATGTCTTCTGCTGGACTTACTCTTATGGCTTTTGATAAAGGAGACTTTGAAACAATTTCTCATGTAGGATTAATGTATACCCCTGATGGAACTTTAATGTTTGAAAAAGGTAACCCAAGAAAGATGCTTCTTGGTGAAATTACTTCTGGTTTAAAATTAAATCCAAAAACAATTCTTGGAATAAGTTCTTCTCAACAAGCAGAACTTGCAGAAGCCTTGACACCAAGATTTAATAGTGAAGAAGGTGATGCTGGTTTTGCAGATGATTTTGGTAAAGGAGCATTAATGGTTTCTGGCTACGGTAAGTCTAGATTTTTTATGCAACCTCAAGCTAAATCTTTTTTAGAAAAGTATCCTGCTGTTGCAGAAGTATTTGATAGAGTAGCTGCAGAAAGCGATAACTATGATTCTGGAGTAGCATTAGCGAATGAAGCTATTGGTTATGGCTTACAAAGAATTAACAAATCATGGTATGCACAAATGTTAAAAAATCAAGCAACAGCAGCCATGCTTCTTGGATTTAACTTGTCAGGAAATCTATCAGATGGAAGTAAATTAAGAGTAGGAGTTAAAGAGCATACGCCCTTAAAAGATTCAGGTTATGAGTTTAAAAACCCAGAAGGAGAAGTAGTTACTACAGGAGATTTATTTAATCCTATTCCTTCTGACTCACCTAGAGCAAGATCTCCTTTAAAGTGGGATAAAGATACAGAATCTTATGCTAAGAAAAGAATAGGTTCCTCTCAAATAAATACTGTTACTGTGTTACAAGGTATTCCTAGAGAAGTAGAAGTAAATGCAATTGCTCATAAAAGAGTTCAAGCTCGTCTTCAAGATCCAAATATTTATTTTGGAAATATTCACGATAATATTATGGGAGACCCAGAGTATATGGCTTTGTTTCAACATGAAGTAAAAGCTGCTTTAAAACAAGTTACAAAACATGACCTTCAAAAAACTATAATAGATAGTTTTGAAGAGAATGCACAAAAAGTTCTAAGGCGTATAAAAGCAATGGATTCTGAGATAGTAATTGGTGCAAGCTCAAAAGATCCTGCTTTATCTGGTTGGATAGAATACTTAGATGAAGTATATGCAGAGTATAAAGAAAATCTATTAAAAGATTCTAACTATGAATCCTTTAAATGGAGTAACGCTCGAACAGAAAAGCTATTAAGAAAAGCTTATAGAGGTGGCGAAGGAATTTGGAAACCATTAGGAAAACCAGGAGTAACTCAATCAATTGGTGGCACTGTTTTAGAAGAAAGACAACCAAGTGAAACAGTAGCTATGGTTGTTTCCAGAGATACTCTTTTAAAGTTTATAAGCTCTGAACTTATGTTTCCTTTGCAAGAAACTATTAGAAGCAAAAATAAAACTGATTTATATACTAGACCAAAATTATTTAATGAAACATTTGAGTTTTTAGAAAATAATGAACAAGGTTGGATGAAAATTGGTAGACCATAAATAAAAAACCCCTACAGAATTTAAATTAAATTTTCTGTAGGGGTATTTTTTTATATTAATCTTTCAAAACCTTTTAAAGCTTCTTTTTTAAGAGCATCTGCATGGCTATGTGCTGTTTTTTCATCATAACCTTTTATTAGCATATAATCTCTTTTATTTTGTTCATACAACATATCAATAGCGTATCTAGGTCCTTTCTCAGTAAATAAATATTTATCTGGGATAACTATTCCTGTTGACTCAGCAAAATCTTTTTGCCACTGAAGGTCATCATAATTTTGTCCTTCTAGTGCTGCTTTATTAAACGATTTACGTTTATCCATTTTAATGTTCCTTTTTATTTAAGATTCCGTTATGAGCTAAAAACAAATCATATTGCTTTGCACCTTCCTTGGAGTCTTCTTGTTTAGAGATAAAGTAATCTCTCATTTTACTTTTACTGTATGCATAAACAGAAGGGTCTATTCCTTCTATTTCACAATATCGTTCATCGGTCATTAGTGGTTCTTTCTTTCTACTAAGTAAATACCGATCACGTAGAGCAAACCAATTATAATGGGTTTTTTCTGTCATGTTTCACCTATGAAAAGAAGTTACGAGAACTAAGAACAGAGATGATATCTAACTCACCTAGCTCTGGAACTTCTATCGTACAGTTATTGTTAGTAATATAACGTTTAACTGATTCTAGAGGGTTATTATCGTTGTACATTTCAACGAATTTTTCCTGTGTTAATTGTTTTAATTTGTTAACATCAGAGGCATGACAACTAAAGCTATCATGAACGGCACCAAAGTTAACACCGAATTCATCTATAACAAGTGCCATGTGTGTAGCATCTTGAGAATGGATGTAGTTAGGAGAGATACCTGCACTGGCTTCTCTTCTGTTAGTAGTTTCTAAATATATTTTAGCTACATGGTTTATACGGCCAGGTTGTTTAGATGCACCGCCTATTACTCCTCTTAAAGTAGACTTACAAGTATCTTGTCTTGTAGCGTTTACTTTGTAGATAACAGGAAAACCAGACTTAGTCATCCAACGAATGTCTTCGCCTGCATGACCTTTAACTAGCACTAAATTACAATCAGAAATCTTAGAGTTTATTTTATCTAAAGCAAGAGTATTTTCTGCAGTGGGATTTGCACGTTGTTCTTTGTTTGCTTCACGAGCAAGTTTTTTATATTTGTTTATTGTAGTATTAGATACTTTGTTACCTGCTTTATCTTGATATTCAAAGGTACCTAACTCCCACTGAGCTAAGTCTTGGAGAAACTTCATAGTAGTTTGAGAGCCTGGACATACGTGTTCTATTGCATCAAGTATATGTATAGCAAGAGCATCACAGTCTATTTGAGTAATGTTATACTGCTCATCTGCGCCAGCTTGAACACAATCAGAGTACATTGACTCGGCTATTGTTTGAGCACCCGCAGAATAAGCTCTAGTCATAGTAGCTCTTTTTGAAATGAGCTTTCTTATCTCTGCATAAGACATGGGTCTGTCTTTAAAGAAATCAGGAGCTAGTTCTACTAGCTTTTGAGCTACCTTTACATATAAGTCATGAGGCACTGCACTATCATTTAATGCAACTAAACTACCTGTCTTATTATCTCTAGAAATAGCTGCAGAATGTTGGTAGCCGTTACAAGTACCATCTATAGCAACAGGTATACTTGAAGTAGGAGTGTTTCCTTCTTCTTCCATGTCTGCAATATCACACCATTCAATACAACAAGCTAAAAACACTACTGGTTTTTCACACTCATGTAGTATTCCTTGTTCTCCTGTCTTTTCTATAAGCTCCCAGTTATTATTAAACCAGTTTACTCTGTCGTCAAGAGAAAATTTGTCTACACTAATAGTGTCTATGCCTTCTTTATGTAGCATAGAGTAATAGTCTTCTTCAACCCAGTCAGGTATTTCATTAACATTATATTTTTGGTTATAAGAGTTAGCAGTATGTATAGCAAGAGAACTTTTTCCATCGTCATCAATAGGTTTGCTTTCACTAAAGGACATTAGCCCTCTTGCAATATCATTGCCTTGATAGTTCATGTAAGGTTCTTTATAATATACTCTACCTCTATAGTCTAAGTCTACTAACGAGTAAAAGTGATCCCACTCTGCTAGTTGTTTTGCCTTGCCTAAAGTAGTTTTAATTTCAGCTCTTTTAGCTCTTACTTGTAAAGGTCTAAGAGTCTTTTCCCATTCTTTGGCTATGTTATTATAAGAATTTTTATTATGAGAAGAAGGATTCTTTTGGTACTTTTCATAGGCAGTTTTAAGTAAGCTTTTAGGTATTGCATTAACATACATTGGTATATCTTTAGGCATTATGTTTTGTAAGTTGTTTATTAACACAGCTAAAACTTTTGAATTTATTTTCCAAGAAGTTTGTTGCAATTTATTAGCTGCTCGAACAAAAGGAGAATCAATAAAAATATTATTGAAAGCATCTTTTTGAGCTTGAGGAGCAGAAATACCCCACCGTTTTATTAGAGGGTAATTTTTAGGTTGCATGATATGATGTATGTCTTCAGGCATTTCATCAACAGTATAAACTAATAGGCCTTTACTTTCTATTAGTTTAAACTCACCAATTTCTTCCCAACGATCAGTTGGTTCAATCATGTAAGGAGCTTGAGCATTATAAGCACCAAACCCCTCTGCTCTTTTAACTATAATAAAACCAGATTGGACATAAGCTTCTAATACTAAGTCACCTGTTCT
>Ga0315315_10001729_pt1 | contig 20046 bp, 16 predicted proteins | sample M140m3416metaG_FD_203699 | JGI IMG/M metagenome (GOLD analysis project Ga0315315, IMG submission 203699) | Ammonia-oxidizing marine archaeal communities from Monterey Bay, California, United States - M1 40m 3416 | ecosystem: Environmental > Aquatic > Marine > Intertidal zone | place: USA...
CTACACTTTTTCGATCGGCGGCAGCCGCCCTACATTGGTCACCGACATAGGTGTCACGTGATCAGTAACAGTCTTTGGGGCACCCCTCGGGCACTCCTCGGGCACTCATCGAGATTCTAATCTCCCTCTCCCTGCTCTCCTCCCTCTTCCGCCTCGGCGCTCCGCAGCCGGACGCGCAGGCGGTCCCTGATAAACGAGCGGTGAAACACCACGTCTTCGCCGCGGAGGTGGGCCAAGATGTAGACGTGGTGCTCGCCGCGTGCGTCGACGTCGATGACGCGCGCCGTAAACGCCCGACGGTTCGCGACGGTGACGTATTCGCACTCGGTCTCGGGGAGCGGCTCGTCCTCCTGGCTCGACTCGTCGCTGCCCAAGGTAGGGTCACGCACCTTGCTCTTCTTGTATTTCCAGCCGCGGCTGGGCGGCGCCTTGCGCTTCCCCGATCCCGGCGGACGACCGCGCTTGCGCGGCGTGTCGTCGCCATCGAGGTACTTCTGACGCCGGTGCTTCTCCTTGAACACGACAGTGACCACGTCACCGGGGCGGACGTCCAGCGCCGTGTGCTGCGGCTCGAGGAAAAGATTCGTGGGCAAATCGTAGCGCCGCGGATTTGGCGTGCTCGCCGTGTGCGGGACGCACTCAAACTCCTCGTACTCGACGACGCCGTCCGGTCCCGATTCGGCGGGCGCAGGCGCCGTGGTCTTCAACGCCCATGCCGGCGTCGGCGGCTCGGGCGGCGGCGACGCCGGCGCTTGCGCGGGCGCCGCCGCCCTCGACGATCCAAGTCTCTGTCTGCAGGCCCTAATGGCATGTTCGGCACATCTCTTGAGCCCCTCGAGGAAGACGCGTCGTTGCTCGGGCGTCGTCGACTCGCTGCGAAACCTGGGCTCGCGTTCTTGGATTGCTTGGCGCATCTTCGGCGGGCAAGATTGGTAGAGGCACTGCATAAACCCAGCTGGTGGAAGCTTCCACGTCTTGTTTTTGGACACCTCTCTGTAGTGCGCGAGAAAGGATGTCCAATTCGTCACCGCAGATTGCAGGTGCAGTGTTTGGGAGTGGTTCAGCGGTCGAATGGCGGCGGGTTCCGGCGCGGGTTCTGGCGCCGACGCGGGCTCTGGCGCCGACGCGGGCTCTGGCGCCGACACGGGCTCTGGCGGCGGCGGGGGCTCTGGCGCCGGCGCGGGCTCTGGCGCCGGCGCGGGCTCTGGCGCCGACGTGTGCGCCGCGCGGTAGGCGGCTCGCGCCTCGTCGGCCCGGGTACTCTGTCGCAATTCTTGCTGGCGGGAAGGGTGCAGGAAGACGAATTCGCGGATTCGGACATGGGAGCCGTCTGTCTGCAACACCATCCCGAAGAGCGGCGTGACGAGATCAGCATCCTCCGGGTGCTTTGTCGCGTCGCAAACCGCGACGATGTAGTTGTCGTACATACCGTCCCCCTGTAGATGGGGCATCCACAGCCTCGCCTGCTGCTCGACGTTGGCAGACTTCAACATCGGATCGTGGACGGGAATCGGCCAGTACTCGCGTGTGTAGTCCAGCACGAGTGACTTGATCTTGGCGGCGTGGTACTTGAAATTGAGTTCTTTCTCTTCCACTTCTGTCGCGTCGAAGATCTTGTTTGCCATGCGAAACGTCTCGAGCCAGTCCGCTGCCGTGCCATCGAGGCGGAGTGTGATGGGGCAGGCCGCATTCGCCGCCCCCACGTCAAACCCCGGCGTGGGTTTCGGCGGGTCGGGGTCCAATCTTTCGATGCGAGAAATTCGTACTGCCTTTCTCGTCCTGAATTGTCTGGGCAGCGTGATTGTAACCCGATTTCCTGCAACGCCGCCGTTCGGCACAACAAAATTGAAGGTTCCCAAGTCGGTGGCAATCTGGATCTTGTCGCCCACCGCGGCGCCGGCGGGCAGTGTCAGATCCAGGGTCAACCCTGTCCCAGGCAAGTACTTCTGTGCCGCCGCGCCCGCCTTCCGTTGTTTTTCAAGCAGAGCCTGGCTGCGACGGTAGGCCTCCTTTGCCGCCTCCACCGTCGCCGCCGCGTCCTCGTCGGCAGCAGTCTGTTTGACCAGGGGGGCCGCGGCGATGCCGGCGGCGCGCGAGGGACGCCCGGAGGCGTACGTGGGCGCCGGCGGCGGCGACGCAAACACCTCTTCCTCCTCTGACTCCTGAGTCGGCGGCTCCACCGGCGGCGTCGTCTCCGCGGGCGGCGTCGCCGGGGGATCGAAGATCGAGCGCGGGAGCGCGGCAGTGCCGTAGAGCTTGAGGAAGAGCTCGACGGTCAGCGTGACCGTGTGGGCGAGCCCGCACGACGGCCGCGAGCAGCGCACCGTGGTGACTCCGATCTTGTCGCGGTGGAAGAGCGTGGCCTCGCTGCATCGAGCGCAAGTCAGTCGGAACTGGGGGCGCTCTTCCTTTGCGGTCATTTGTTGTCTTCGAAAAGAGGTTTTGTGATTTGGATATTCTCGGAGGTGTCGGGGAGACAACTCAGTCTAAAAGGGACCCAAAAAGTTGTTACGATTCCCCACTCACATTTCTTCGTTTTAGTCTGAGCCATACACACCCCAGCGGAGACTGCGCATTGACAACCCTTCTGAAAAAAACTCGACGCTGCCATCTCGACAAAATGACAATGGAAATGATTTCGATTCCGAAACGATCGGAGCTGCACCGCTTTTCGAAACTCTACAAGATTTTCGAGCACAGCAAGAGGATGATTGTGGAGATGCCAGGTGTGCAGGCAACCAAGGTCAATCTCTACAAGGAACGCCAGTGGTCGCAGGGGAGCGCCTGGATGTTGCTCGAGGAGAAGGAGGACGAGAAGCGCCTCTCCCTTGCGATCGAAAAGTCGACCGCGTCGTGCACGGTGGTGCATTTTGGCAACCTCGCCGACGTTGCGACCGCTATTCTGAGCGTCGACACATCCTCGACAAGGAGGATCGACAGCGCCGTGGAGGCTGCAAGCAAGAACCCCGTCCACTTCCCAGTGGAGGTTTTGCAACGCGAGGGAATCACAGTGGAAGGGCCCTTTGGAAACTTTGGGGAGCGCTTCGAGGCCTCCTTTCCACTGCAGGCGCTTCGTCGCTTTGTGTGCGACGCGATGGGGGGCGACACTTCGTGCGCGGAGTCGTCGGAGGACGAGGAGGGCGACGACGACGAGGGGACGCAGTACGGGGACGAGGTCGAGGAGCCAGAGGAGGCGGAGGAGCCAGAGGAGGCGGAGGAGCCAGAGGAGGCGGAGGAGCCAGAGGAGCCACAGGAGCCAGAGGAGAAGCGCTGCGTCAAACAGGTGGCGGACATGATTTTGATGCCGTCCGTGTTTCAATCACCGCAATGGATGAAAAAGGACCTTCTCCACATCGCGGTGAGTTTGCGGCGACAGGCGTATGAGAGGGCAAGGAGCTGCGCGCGCATGGGCCTTCCGGGGGGCAATCAATGCGAGGATTTGCGGCGCGACCTCGAGATGGCGGAGGCGGTGGCGGCAGAGCACGCCCACGCCCCCGCCGAGGCTGCAACCACCACCGCGACGCAGACGTTGAGCCCTCCGGCCGACAAGGAGGACGCGATGGAGGACGGCGCCGACGACGCTGCCTCCATTGTTCCTGACGTGCCTTCGACCGACATGGAGGTCGAGGCGGAGAAGGAGACGGTGGTCGCGGCCGCGGACGACACCGACGCCGGCGCCGGCACCGCTGGCGACGGCACCGCCGGCGACGGCGAGGAGACCGAAGACGAGGAGACGGAAGCAAGAAACGTTGTGAACACCAAGCGGCGCAACGACATCGGGCGCGACAGCTGGCGAGGCTCTTGGAAAGAGCCACAGCCCGGCCACCACGGGAAGATGTTCAAAGACTTCGGGCCGCGGGCGATTCCCATTCTGGCAAAGGACGTGGCCGACCGCCTGCGCGAGGTGTTCAAGCCGATTGTGCAAGACTTCCGCAACACGGGGCATCAGAGGATGGAAGCGCCGGTGGTGCGCGGCGTGCGTCACACGTGGCCCGACGGCTCGGAGGACCCGCGCGAACTCATTTTCCTTCGCAACGAACCCGTCGGACAGGAGGAACTCAAAGAAGACGGCAAGAAGAAGCGCTGCCGCGGAGGTGTCAGCCTCAAGGTGCCGACAACTCACTTTGACCCGAACTATCCGCAGAAGCACTACACGATGATCATCGGCAGGAAGGCAATTCAAGTCTTCCTTTCCCTGCCCTCTGAGAACTGGGGCAAGACCATTCCATTGAAAGAGTTTGAAGCCATGGTGAAGGACTTTGACACGAGCCAGCTGTGGTGATTGCGGGGGAGAGAGAGCGAGGGAGAGCGAGCGAGAGAGGCACGAGAGCAGGAGGGTTAAGAGCCATTTAAAATCTAGACTGAGTTGTGCCAGCACCGAGAGAGAAGGAGGGAAACACACACACGACGGCTCCATGTCCGGCGTGGTGCGGCTTCCCGCACGCGATCGCGCGCTGCAGCTGAAGCGCCAGCTCGCAATGTCGGGCCTCCGCGGCAGCCGTTTTTCGGCGCCGCTGTCGCCCGAGCCAGTGCGACACGCCCCGCCCGAGGAGCCCTCCTTTCGAAAGCCCCTGACAAGCACAGAAAAGCTCACGGAAGCAGACCACGTGACATTAAAGCTGCGCCGCGGAATCCTTCGGTCTCACACGTGCGACGGCACCGAGCTCCTCTTTTTCACGCACCAGCTGCGGGCACTGCAGCTCATCGAGCGCGACGAGACCACGGTCTTTCTACTCTCCTACGCAACCGGCGCGGGCAAGACCATCATCGCCGCCGCCATGATCGCCTGCTGCTTCATCACCCTGAAGGAGGCAGGGCGCTCTTCCGAGATGAAGATTGCCGTCGTCGTTCCGAAGACCCTGCGAGCGCAGTGGAAGACGGTGCTCCTGCGCTGGCTCACACTCGACGAGAAGGATATTTTGGAAGTGCAGTCCGGCGCCGACATGACGCATGAAAAGATTGAACACGCGAAAATCGTGCTTGTGACGAGGACCCTGCTGTCGCACCAGTATGAACAGGCGTTTGCAGAAACGGAAAGCGGCGCGTGGGTGCGCAAGGAGGGTACAGAGCTGCCGCCGGTGTACCAGTTTCACTTCCACCGGCTGATCATCGACGAGATCCACACGATTAAGAACAATGCGAGCTCGTGGTGCTTTTCGCACGCCGAGCTCTCAAAGCGGTGCGACAAGCGGATTGGGATGTCGGCGACGCTCGTGCAGTCGTCGATGGCAGACCTGGCGGGTGAATGCAAGGCGCTCGGGATGCCGGAGCGATTCTGCAACGACAATGCGTGGAACCGCGGTGAGCGTGGCGTCGTCGACTTTGACACACTGGAAGAGTTTCGGATAAACTACCAGGACGTCCTCCAACGCCAGGTGCTGGGCTTGCCGGAACCAAAGTTTGAGACGATCTATTTTCTGCCGCAGCTGACCCCGGGACAGGTGAAACTCTACAATACATGCATCGGGATTGGGAAAAATCTCCGAATTTCCGACGAACTCGAGAGCGCCGAGAAGAAGAGGAAGTTGACAAAGCTTTCGGCGGCGGTGCGGTGTATGCAGCACTTGCCAGTCTCGCCACAGCTGGTGCGCCAGTCCGTCGAAGAGCTGCACAAGGATCCGGAAAAGGTCGCCGCCGTTGCCGAGTGTGACGGCGGTGCGCTCGCGGCATTTCTACGACTTCTCGGCCACATCCGCGAGCGCGAAGACGGAGGCCGCGTCATCGTCACCGCCGCCATGACGATTCATCTGAAGGTCCTGCAGGCGTACCTGGCGGCACACGCGCCGTCCGAGCCCGTCTTGTACTTTGACGGCGCGACGGTGGACCGGAGCGGCATGATCAACCAGTTTCTCGCCGACGACAACCCGCGGTGCATTCTGCTCCTGTCGCTGCAGGCGGGGGGGCAGGGGCTCGACATTGTCGTGCAGCCGGACAAGTCGCGGACCGTTGTCAACTGCGGCTGCTCGTCGATTGTCTTCTTCGGCGCGCGACAATACACAGCTTCGTGGGAGGATCAGGCGGTCGGCCGCATCAATCGACTCAACCAGACGCGACTGGTCCACGTTTACCACCTTCTGGTGCGGGGTGGCGTGGACGAGGCCATCGGCAGAGTCCAAGACGAAAAGGGGCAGCTCTCGAGTGCGGTTGCCGGCGACTTTTCAAACTTTTCGTCGTCCTCCGGCCTGCACACGTGGCGCAAGAGCGGCGGCGTGCTTCGAGATTGCTATCCGCTGACGGAGAAGGGCGTTCCCATCCCGCCGACGGAGAATCAAGTGCGAGTGCGAAAGGCCACAGACGCGCTCGCGCAGAGAAAGGTTGCGCGGCACGGCAAGGCGCGCGCCGCCCCCGAGGCGAGCTCGGTTCCAAACTTTACCGCAGCAGCGGTGGCGGCGGGGCCTTCGCACGACGCAGACGTGGAGGAAATGTAGATCTCTTTAAGTATTAACCCCCCCTAAGAATAGCCGAGGCCCAAGACGGGACCCTCGCCATGCTCCGGTTCCCAAAACATGGCGTCCTCTGCGGTGCGATCTTCTCTCAAGTCGTAGGAGATGAATTCGCCACCCTCGGAATATTGATTGCTGTTCTCGCTGTCGTCGCTGTCCTCGTCGGAGCCAAACAGGTCCGTCTCTGTGACATTGTCGTCGCCATTTTTCTCGCCTTCCTCCCCCTTCTCCTCCTCCTCGTTGTCGGAATCGACCGCCAAAAACTGCACATTTTCCTTCACCTCCTGTTCAAAGCGCTTGACTGCGTCGTTGGCGGCAGCGACGGCGTCGGCGACGGCGGCAGTGAGACGGGGATTGTCGGCGGTGGCGTCGGCGACGTGGGCGCCCCCGGCCTGCACATCGGCGGCATGCTGCTTCAGCTTCATACGCTTGTAGGCGCGCAGCTGGTAGAGCTCTTCTTGCGCGTGCGCATACTTGTCCATGAGCTCGGCGCCACGCTTTTGTCCAATCAAGGTTTTGACGCCAGATGCATTCTTCTTCCAGCGCTGCAATTCCTGCTGCCGCACCTTGCCGTAGACCCACGGCGCATGTTCCGGTCCGTACCGCGTCAGATAGTTGACGTACGTGAGCTTCCGGAGCGCATGTTGCCACCACCCTCGCACCGTCTTCGGTCGGAGGCTGACAGAATTTGTCGCATAGACCGTCGCAAGCACGTGACCAAGTCTCTCCTGCAGCTTACTGCAAAACCTCCGCAGACAAGTCATGAGGTTCAACCTCACGCAAAGGATCTCCTGCCTCACTCTGTAGACACTCTGCATCGCGTCGAAAAGCCCCTTCACGTTGTCTGCATCGCTTGCCTGCTCGTACACCGAGCACAAACCCATGTGCTTTGCAGCGTCCCAAAAGGATGACTTTTCACCTTTCCATGCCAGCGAGTAGAACCGCTCCAGCATCCCCTTGCAGAGAGTCGCTGTGGATACCGTGCATGCCTTTTGAGAGAGTCGCTGTGGACCACGCAGGGAGTTGTCGTGATCTTTTGCCTTCTCTTCGATGGCAACCATCACAGCATTGCGATACTCCTTCTGCGCGCGCGCCACGGGAGTACAGATCCGACGTTCAAAGCGCCCTCGCCGGGGCCAGTTGACGTTGCCGTGCAGCTTGTAAATCATTTCCACCAACGCGGTCAGGTGCTTTTCGCCCTCGGTCAGCCTCTCTTGATCGACCCTGAGCCACCCCTTGCACTCCGCAGCAAGCATCCCCGGCGACACTCTCCTTGTCTTTCTGCGACCGACAGATCCCGGCGTGCGGCCGGAAAACCCGTCTGTTTTGTACTTGGTCGCAAAGTGCTCCGCAGGATTCCCCGTGGCGCCTTCGAAGATTTTCTCTCCAAAGCCAGCGTCAAAGTCTGGCTCGACGAGTCGCACCACCGCTTCATGCACCTTCTTGTCCTCTGAAATGTACTCCTGGAGTGCCATGCACCTGTCCAAGAGGGACACTCGCACGCGGTACGGCTCCTTTTTCATCTCCTCCGCCTCCTCGCGCCACTTCATGTGTAACATCACTGCGTGGAAAACGGTCCTCAGATCCTTTGCGCGTTGCAGGATTTCGTCTCCCCATTTCGCATGTTTGAAAAGGCCCAGATGGTTGGAAAGCATATTTGGATAATTCTCGAGGTAGTGCTGCTCGATACATGATGCCGTTCTCGGGCGGGAGTCAGCCTCATCAGGGCTCTCCTCATCGCTGTGGTCCTCCTCGTCCGTGATCGCCTCTCCCTCTCCGGATTCCCAGCCATCCTCCACGTCGCTCTGCGAGGGATCGTCCATCTCCTCCAAAGGGTTTAGGAATTTCCTGACACCCTCCACGAGCGTGGCCGCCGCCGCTTTAACCTTGTTCATCTCTGTAGGATTGTCAAAATCGTAGCCCTTTACCTCCGACGGGTCTGTTTTCTTAGATGCGGCCTTCTTCGACCGTGTGGCCGGAGGCCCCGCTTTGTCTCCCTCGGTGTCGGAAACGTCCGAACGCGCTTCGAATCCGTATTCCGCCAACTCCCTCGCTTCGCTGGTCCCTGCCTCCGACATTTGCGCGATCCGATGTCGAGTCTGTTTTGTGCGTGCTCGTCGATTGGGGATGGCACAACTCAGTCTAACGCTAGGGTGCGAGGTTGACGAAGAGGCAACGGCCGCGGGGGGATGGTGGACGCCGTCGTGTTCACCGCCACCGCGCTCGCCGTCTCGGGGACGCTCGCGCTTGGCGCCGGAACATGCCTGGCGACCGTGCTCGGGGTGGCGCTCGACATCGAGAGCTTTTTGAGGGCCTTTGACATGTGAGCGCCGTGAAAAAAGTAACAACTCTGAAAATTTTCGGTAGACTGAGTTGTGCCACCCGTTGCACAAGCCAACTACTAAGACCAAAATTTCCACCGAGCGACGGAGCATCTCCGAATAAATCTCGCGAGGGTAGACTGAGTTGTCGCATCCCCAACCAACCCAACGACGAGAAAAACTCAGACAAAATCACTTTGAACAAAATGGCAGACGAGCACGACGACGATGACATGCAGATGGAGATGGAGGTGGACGAGAATGCCGAGGCGGAGGCCGAGGGCGAGGCGGAGGCCGGGGGCGAGGGGGAGGCCGAGGGCGAGGCGGAGGCCGAGGGCGAGGCGGAGGCCGAGGGCGAGGCGGAGGCCGGGGGCGAGGCGGAGGCCGGGGGCGAGGCGGAGTCGATCTACAAACAGCAGGTGCCGCCGCAGACGTTCACGTTTGCGAAGGAGAGCAACGGAACCTTTCACGTGATCCAGAAGAACGTCTGGCAGACGGAACAGAAGTACGTCATGGTCGAAGCCACGGATCCAATGCTCATCGAGGCAAAGGGGAACAAGACGGCGGGCCAGATCATGTACAACATGAAGATGAACGGCCAGCTCGGCAACATTAACCCGAAGTCGGAGCTCGCCGGGCGCATCGTCCGCGGCGAGTTCAAACCTACAGTGTCGTGCGACATCGAGGAGGCGGACGACAAGATTAGCGTCTGGTTCCGGCAGCAGGCCGCCACGCCGATCGGTCCCAACGCCGACCTCAAGGAAAAATACGATTACTCGCGGAAGTGGCACATGCACGAAAAGCTGATCCTGTTTGCGCGGACGCAGGAGAAATGGGTGAACGACATCAAGGAGGCAATGAACAGCGAAGACGACGACGAACGCGACAGGGGCATCCTTCTCCACAAGCTGCTGATCGAGAATACGACGAAGAAGTACGTGACGGCCGGGGACGCGAAGGAGTTCATGATCCCTCTGAAGCCAAGGGTGGAGGAGGTCTACACGTCGTTCGTCGAGAAGCCGAAGCTTACGCCGAAGGAGAAGAAGCGGCGTAAGGAGGAGGAGGAGAAGAAGGGTGGGAAGAAGAGGAAGAAGAAGAGCAAGAAGAGCAAGAAGCGCAAGGAGCGGGAGGAGTCCGACTCGGAGACGAACGACGACTCTGACGACTCCGACGCCGATGCGCCCCCCGACACTCGCCCGGCCGGGGGGCCGCTGGCGGTGCGCTCGGGCAAGGCGCAGAAGCTCGTGCTCAAGTCGGATGGGGTCCACCGGATGGCCGAACTGCTCAACGCCAACAACCTCTCTCTCCTCTCGGGCACGCAGTTCAAGGACATGCAGGAGCGCTCGGAACAGAATGCGGTGAAGGCGGCCCTGGCGAAGCAGGAGCTGGACAACTTCACAGGGAAGTACCGCGAGCTCAAGAACAAGACCTCGGCGGGCCTCAAAGAAGCCATGCTCGATCGCGACACCTGGAAGACGGAGGCCGAGAAGCTCAAGAAGAGGCTGGCAGAACAAAACGCCGAGCTCCGCGCCCTGCGCGACAGCAACGAGGGGTCGACGTCGACGGCGCCGGCGCCAAAGGGGAAGGCGGCCGCGCCGAAGGCGGCGCCGCGCAAAGCGCCGCCCGGCAAGGGCGTCGCCGGCAAGGGCAAGTGAACACCGACGGAGGGGCAGGGAGGGAGAGCGGGACTCGCAAACGCAGACACCAACTCTAAAAAATTAAACCATTTCTAACACACACGCGCGCAATCCGTCGAGGCCGACGCCCCGCGCATGAATCGTGAGAGGGTTGCGCGAGTAGACGCGCCAGGTGTCCATCTCTTCGTCGTAGACCAGGCGCTTCTTGTGTGTGCATGGCAAAAGCTCGAGGAAGCCGATTTGCAACAGCCCATCATATGGCATCGCGAGGCGCACGTCGGCATTCTTTTGCTTGGCCAGCTGAAGCATGGCCAGGCCGGAGAGAAGCGCGCAGATCTTGTGCGTTTCATTCTCATCGTCGCTGTATGACCACGGCGCGCCCCGCATCGCGGCGTCGTGCGCCTGCGAGAGCAGCATGCCGTGCTCGACGCCGGCGCGCTTGCTCGCCTCGCGCGGCAGCAGCAGCGTTTTCCGCGCGCCGAGCAACTCGCGCGGCAGCAAAAAGGAGAGGATGAGGTCTCTCAATACCTGTGGGAAGGAGCAGACCGTGAGATTCGAAAGCGTGTGCCACTGGATTTCAAGGCGGCGTGCCTGTTGTCCGACTTCGGAATCGGCGCCGTCGACGATGCCCTGCAGCCGCTTCTCCTTCATTTCGGGGTTGGCCTCTTCGAGCACGGCGCCCACCGACAGCGAGCAAAACATCGAGTCGTCCTCCTCGTCCTCCTCGGCGCTGGCTTCCAAAATCTTGCTCAGGAAGATGGCCGAGCTCGTCGCACGGAAGAAGCGCTGCGCCGCATGCCGCGCAATCGCCGTCGGCGGGACGGCGTCGGGGGTGCTCCACAGCCGCAGCATCGCTCCCGCCGCCACGTGGTGCGGCACGTAATCCTCGCGCTCGGCAACGAGGGTGAATGCATCATAGCCACGCAACGTCTTTCGCAGCCCCTCGATTTCCTCCTCATCCCCCGCCGGCGGGCAGGTCTTGCAAAGGACTACGAGGCCGAAGAGGAGCGACATCGTGATCGCCAAGTCGCTGGCGTCGTCCTCGTTGGTCGCAAACGTGACCGCGCGCGCGACCATGGCGCCGGCGGACACGAGGACCTGCGCCACGTCTTTGCTGAGGTCGTCGCTCGCTTCGAGACGCACTTTGAGCAAGCACAATTTGCCGACCGCCCGCTTGTGCGCGCGCACCGAGCTGGTGTCGATGGCCATCTTCAGATTCTGCAGCGCGCGCATCGCAATTGAGAGCGAATTCTGCTGCTCCGGAGCCTCGCCGCCGGCGTCCGTCCGCGTCTCGTCGCTTTCCGCTTCCGACATTCTTCGCGCGCTCTCCCCTTGCCTCACAGTTTATTTTTTATCAAGCCCGCGCTAGCGGGTGGCCCCGGAGTGGCGAGGAAGCGGGGGAGCAACCTCCGATGCCGCCGCGATTCGTCGAGGTGCAGCCCGCCGTCACTGTGGCGTTCGACGACATCGTTGCCAGCGTCGGCAACGTCGGCGGCGTCGACGTGGCAAACGCAGGGGCCGCCGCCGCCGCCTTCGCCGCCGCCAAGCTCTTGCAGCGCCCGCCAGACGTGGCGCTGTACCTGTTCGCCACCGCCGTGGTGCTCCACGTCGTCCACGCCGTCGCCGTCCTCGTTGGAACCCGTAGATTTCTAGAGAAAAGCAAGCTCGAGTAGAGGATGTCACCCTTCTTCACCCTTCAGCGCCAGCTCTCCTTTGAGCCGGAGAGGCGGCTTCCCGTCGCCGTCGTGGCGGGCACACCGCCCGATCCGCAAAAAGCACGGGAAAAGCTCGTCATTCAGTCACTGCACACGAAGCTACCTTACTACCGCAAGCAAGCTATTTCCGCTCCCCAATTCCTCCAGAATCGCTTCTGCGGTCAGCTCGCCGGGCCCTCCACACATTTCGCTCACCGGCGACGCGAAGCAGCCGATGGCGGCGACCACGATTAGGGCGATGATGCCGAGGCAGCAGCAGAGCGTGCACGCGTAGAACCCGTAGCGAACGATGAAGGATGGCTCCTCTGTGGGCCCGGTCAATTTTCCACTCCCGGCGCTGAAGACGGAGAGGTCGGGCAAGGCGGCGTCGCTCGTTGGGGCGCGCGCGTACTGACCCCCGTGGCGGCCAAAACGCAAAGACTTCAACGTCCAGTTCAGCGCCATGGGCTCAGGGGGAGGGCGAGGCTGATGGTAAACACGGCGAGCCCGAGGGAAATGACTAGCGCAGCCAGGTCGGGATTCATCTTCCTTTTAGAAAAGTAGAAGTGTGTTAATGTTTAGCGGCTACTCCAACGCAGCCCAGCACTCTGGCGTGAAGGCAAGACGCAGCAGTGAGACGCAGTAGGCCGCCGTGCCGTTGAGGACCTCGGTCGTTGGGTGCCGGTCCTGTCCATCGAGAAACTCCGCCTTGATTTCGCGGTCGAAGACGTAGCTGCCGGCGTAGCGCTGGGTGTACGGGTCGTAGGCCTGGAACGTGGCATTCGCCGACTCGTGCGGCAGGAGCTGGGGCGCGACGATCGCTCGCATTGCACCGTCCTCGAAGACGAAGGCTGCCGGAAACCCCATGCCAATTTCAGTGCTCAAGATGCACTCGACTTCGGCTTCGGCCGCGCAGACGCCGGCGCGGCGTACGGCTTCTTCGTGGTTGGCGCGGTACAGCCTGCTAATCGAAAAGTGGGAGCACAACGACTCGTCATAGACCTCGGTGCCGTCAAAGTAGGAGCACTGAAAGTCTGCCGCGGGCGTCGCAAAGATTTGGTCGGGCGAGACGACGCGCACCGGCGTCGGCGTGGCCATCAGCTGTCCTAGCATCGTTAGAATTCCCACACGAAGACACGTACTACACTGACGACACACCCGGCGACTAAGATAGCGAGCGCAACCCAGAGCCAGCAGCTGCGCGGGAAGCCGCGCTGCAAAATCGTAGCCCAGAGCAGCGGTGCGACAAAGACGGGGTCTGGGATCGCGATTGCCAGGCACCCGCCGACGAGCGCGAGGGCGACTACCAGGACCACTTGCGTCGTCGTCGCCTCGCGCCGCCTGGCAAAGAGGGCGTCGCGCGCGGCGTCTTCGAAGACGCGCAGCTTGTACTCGTTGTTCGCCGGGAGCTCGCCAAAGTCGGGGTCGTCGCAGCGCAGGGCACTGCCGAGGCCGATTGAGGATGCACACGAGAGCCAGCCGCTGAGCAGGCTGAGCGGCGCAAAAAGCAAGGTTTGCTCGCCGGTCTGCGACGGCCACGCCTGCTGCACAAAGAGGGCGGCGAGTGAGGTGCCAAAGGCACCGAGCAGCACGAGGGCGGCAAGGACGAGGTTGGTTTGATTGTCGAATACCAAAACCCAGACCACGGTCAGCACCCAGCAGCCCGACCAGAGCAGCACCGCCGTCCGCTCAACCTGTGACTGGAGGGCGAGGCCGACGATGCCGGCAGCAACGTTGGTCGTGTAGATCAACCACCAAATCGAGAATGCACGCCCGTCCGGTTGCCACGACACGCGGTAGCGCGCTGCACTTTCGCCGATGTGGCGACCGAAGACGCCCAGCGTAAAGGCGCTGAACACGACCGAGCTGAGAAGCAGGCCGAAGAAGACGGCTGTCATCGCTGCGCGCGTGCTGTTCTAAAGAAGGATTACAAATTTATTCCTTCAGTCCCACCCCCCGTTTCCCCGCGGCCGCGGAATCACGCGCCGCTTCTTTGGCGGCGGCGCCGGCGCCGCGGCGACAACCGCCGTGACCCTCTTCGGCGAGTTGCGAATCGAGCGCCTCGGTCCAATGCCGCGCTCGCGGATGCGATGCAAGATCACCCCGAATTTCAGAAGCGCAAACATCAAGAAGCACCGGATGGTGCGGCGCCGAAGGCGGAGCGCCCTGCGCGCGACGATTGTTTCCGTCTCGACCCCGAGGCAAAAGTCGCCCAAGTCGGTCGTAATTTCTTGTCCGCTCCAATACGAAAGCAGCCAGGCCGCCTGCCGCGTCGAGTCGATGATGGGCTGCGAGAGGTCGCCGTCAAAGTTTGGGTTGCGGAATTTTTCGTCTTCGACAAGGAAATCCGTCAGCACACGAGTTGTAAACAGCCGCAGATTGTTCCTGGAATCGGGAGTCCACGCATGGCACAGGTCGGCAAGCAAGTCGGTCCCAGCAAACGCGACGACACCATTGACGGCGTTGCGCAGCGAGAGCTTCTTCGCCGCGTCGACAAAGTCGCACCCGAGCATCGTAAACGAGGCCACGAGCAGTGCAATCACCTCGCGCCGGTGGAGCGGCGTTGTCGACTTCTTCAGCTTCCTCCAAGACCGCAAATTGAAAATGTGGCTCAGCAGCAAACGGTAGAGCTGGGCAATGTCGCAAACGCTGTACGTCGCCACGCCGCCGTCGTACTCCTCGGATCTCTTCGTGGATGGCTCGTGCAGCGCCGTAAGGAAGGTGACGGGCGCGTCAAGCTCCCCGGCGCAGTCGCGCTCCGCGCACGCGAGCAATTGCACGCCAAACTCGTCCGAATCGATCGTCGCGGTGCTGTAGAGTTTGATGTCGCGCAAAAGTTCCGGTGCGTCCTCGTTGCCGTGCGCGGCGAGGACGCGGTCGAAGACGAGTTTCAATTTGAGATCTCCTTCGCCCGTCGCCTTGTACGCGCCGAGCCACCGCGCGACCTCGAGCGCAACGTCGTCGTCGCCCTCGCCAAAGACGGTCGTAAAGCGCTGGCTGCCCGTGTGCCGCAGCGCGCCCCGCTCGTCGAGGCCGTCGACGACGAGGACTTTGCCTGTTTTTCTCAGGAAGCGCCGCATCGACCGCCGCACTTCGCGAAAGATTTCGTCGGAGTACCGGGGACGTCCCTTGCGGCCGCTGACCAGCGTGCTCAAGTTCTCGGCTAGCTTCATGTCGCGCAGGGTGTAGTCGTCGGTCCCCTGCGAGCGGTCGCCGTCGCGCCCTTTTTGTTCCGCCTCCTTTGCATGTGTGATGATTTCCGGCTCGTCGAAGACCACGGCGACGACGCAAGCCGCGCGGAAGACGACGTGGAGCTTCTTGATGGTGATCTCGATGGCGTCTTTGAGCGAGAGGGGCTCGAAGCGCTTTGGCAAGTCGTCGTCCTCCTCCCGATTAATCTTGGATGGGAGCTGGCGCAGCATGACGTTGCCGTCGATGCAAACCACCGTCTGCTCGGGCGTTCGCTCGAGCGCCTCGATCAAATCTTCAAAGGAGTGATACCTTCCAAAGGCACCCTCAAACCCCCGGCGCAGCGACAGCTTGACGCCCGCGTCCCCATTCTTCAAGCCCATTGTGTCCGAGTGCCGCGAAGGATCCCTGCGAAATCTCGATTCGTAATCTGTTGTCGCGACAACTCATTCTAGAATGGCAAAAGTGAGCTTAGCGGCACGTGTAAACTTTATACGATTTGGCGAAACCTAGAATGAGTTGTCCCGTCCCACATCGACACACGAACACACGAACACACATTCTGACAAAACCATGCCGCGAATCATCGACGACGACGACGAGGACGAGGGCGAGGACTCGCCCGCCTCACTCCGCGCCTTCATCGTCGAAGACGACGACAAGGACGGGCCGGCGCCAAGCGTCATAACTCCCCGTCCCCTCGAAGACGTGATTGGTTTCATCGAGGACAAGCTCACCGGCTCTAAGCTTCGGATGGGTGGTGGCCTCTTGGAGGCTGCGGAAGAATCGTACAAAAAGCTTGCCCATGACTGCCTCGTCCTCGCCTACCAGGCGGAGGCCGATTGGAAGCCGGGGTTTCGGAAGTTGCTTCGCAAAGCGATCGGCGCGCGCATCAAGGCCGACGCCAACAAGGACAGCGTGCGCGACGAAGACGTCTGCGCCGCGTGCGGCCGCGACGAGGAACGCTCGAACATGCGCCTCGATTTATTCGGCTCGTACGAACTCCGCAACTTTTGCCAGCCCGCAGATTTGGAACAAAAGTGGGCCCACTTTTCGATGGAGAGCGCAATGCCGACCGATTATGGGAGCTTCTACCTCGGAAACGAGTGTCTGCGCAAGTTTCAGACGAGCTTTCTTCTACGCACGCACATGTCTGATCTCGTCGGCGCGGTGGCAAGGCGGATCAAAGATCGGAGGACGGCGGGCGGCCTGTCTGCGTTCGGGCGAGGTTGGGGCGACAATGGCTTTCACATCTCAGACGATGGCGGCATCGCGCACTACTTTCGGAATCGGCGCGAGCGTCTCGAGCTAGCAACTGCCAACCGCCGGCACTGGCCCCCGATCCTCGCCGCCAACCGCGAGCTCTTCGGCAAAATCGACTTGATGCGGACCAGGGCTGGCTGGACTCCCAAGTTTCTCTACGAGTTCGGGCTGAAAGTAATCGAAGAGGGTAACAAGGAAGGCGCCGACGACGACGACCCCGGTCTTCGCGACGATGCCAACAATGACTGCGAGGAAGGAGAGGAGGAGGAGGAGGAAGAGTCGGGCGCCGCCGGCCCCTCGCAGCCGTGGGCAGAGCGGCGGGCAGAGGCGCGGGCGGCGGCGCGGGCGGCGACGCGGGCGCAGACGCAGGCGCAGGCGCAGGAGGAGGGGCCGCCGTCGACGCGCACGCGCGGGCGGCAGCGGGATGGGAAGCCGCCGCAAAAGCCGGTGTCTCCGATCGGCAAGCGGCGCTTACCGAAAAAGAGGGCGCGGGGGGTGATCGAGTCGTCCGACGACGACACGGCGCAGGAGCCGGCCGACGCCGACGAGGAGGCCGACGACGCCGCCGACGAATCGCCGCCCGCACAAGCCGTCCCACTCGCAGACCTCTCCAGCGACGGCGCAGGGCTTTCGCGGAAAAAAGCAATCGCCGACCTGCACCACCTGGCTGGAAAGTTGACGGAAGTCGGCATGCAGCAAGAGGCGCGCATCGCTGCCGCGGCGGCGTTTGTGGCAAGCGAGATGCTCGACGAACTCGGGGCGCGCGGCGCGCGCTAGCGCGAACGCAAACGGGAGCGAGAGGGAGGGATAAGCGATTTTCTACCAATTAAAAGCAAAGGATCACACACGCACCCATGCAGAGCATCACCAACGGCGTCTACTCGCTCCTTCTCGGGGCCGAGGGCGGCGATGCCACGGGCTCCAAGCTCCCGCCGCCGCTGCAGCCCATGCCAACCGCGTGCAGCGGCAACCCCGGCGTGCCCACGCACGTCGTTCTCGGGCCGGGCGACGGAACGGCAGAGGGTGCCAAGGTGGCCCTCGAGCTCTCGAATCGCGTGTTTGTGGAGGCGGCGAAGAATAAAAACCGCCGCACGTGCGTGCTGCTCAAGACGCCGATGACGCCTCCCGCGGTGGAGGAGACGATGAAGACCTGGATTACGGCGGAGACGGCAAACGAGGCCAGCAACTTCAGGGCGCGCGGGGAGACACCGCCCACCCCTGTCACGCCAAAAGTTGTCTTTGAGCGCGAAGAATTCAGCCGGGGCTACAATGCGGTGGTCGCACTCGCCAAAAACCGCGTTTCGCACGTCGAGGTTGGCGTGCGCACCATCGACTTGAACACGGGCCGGCCGACGCTGCTCGTCGTCACGAGCTGCGGCAGCACCTTTCGGAAGACGGCCCCGCCGCAAAACCTCATTCCGCTTCCGAAGCACGCGGAGGAGGGCATGCGCGCGCTCGCGGCCACGCTCCGCGGCGTGCTCTCGACGACGTTTGATGGGCGCGAGCTGACCGGCACGGTGCTCGGCGTCTTCCAGCGCGACGCCAGCTTGCTGCGGTTGATTTGCTGGCACGGGCAAGAAGACGCCAGCGGCGCGACGCCCGTGCTACTCTACACCGCAGTCGCCGAAGCGTACGCACAGCACGCGGCCGGAAATCGCCGCATGCGCCCGACGTGGAACCCGAGGTGGTACACGCGGGAGCAGGTTGCGCTCGGCCCGTCGATTGCAGTCAGCCTCGACGAGATGAGTCCGCTGGATCAGGAGGTGTGGCGGGAGAAGCTGGGCGTGCGGGCGTGGCTCCCGCCGGCCGAAGGCCGCGCCGCCGACACCATCGTCGTCGGCACGCGCGACGAGGACAATCTGCGCGGCCTCGACGTCGCAGTCTCGCAGGACAAATTATTTTTTGTAGAAGTTTAAACTGAGTTGTCCCACCTCTCTCCGCTACGATGGAGAATTCGCGCCCCCTTACATAGAGCAGGAAGGGGGGCGGCGGCGGCCTGGATGCACAAGGTCGTCGTGCGCGACTTTCTGAGCTACAAGGTCGACGACTTGGATCCCGCCCTTGGTCTGAACAAACCGCACGACACGCGGTCGCTGCGATGGGCGCGGGCCGTCCTCGAGCACGCCGCGGAGCTGCCGGGGTTTCCAGGCTTGCTCGACCCCGAGACGCAACTCTCCTTTGCCGCGCGACTGCTGCCGAAGAATGGCACCGCAGTGCAGCGACGCGCGCTGCACGATGCACTCTTCCGCGACGACCGCGACGAGACGACCTGCACCGCCTTTCTGGTGCGGCGGCAGGTTCGGCAGCTGTCGATTGAAGACGCCGACGCAATTCCACCCCAGGATCGAAAATATTACGTCGCGGTCGAGGGATCCAACTCCCTCGTAGACCCGGACAGCGTCGCCGACAGCTTTGGAAATGCAACCGTCGTCGTGCTCTTTCCGGGAGGGAGCGTGCTTCGCGTTTCGGTGGCTGCCCCGACCGCCCTCGACTTGCGCTTCTACGAGACCATGACCACGCGCAACCCCTCCAAGCTCTCGGTGTTTCCGGTGCCAGAGGAGATGGTCTGGGACGCGCAGGAGCGCACCGCTCCGAGCAGCAAAGACATGACGTTCCGCGCGTACCATCGCCTGCCGCACGGCACCAATGGCGTCCCGGATGCGATCGCGTCGCGGCTCGCGCGGATGCTCCAGGATCACCTGCGACTGCCCGTCCTGACGACTGCGGCCGCCTGCGCCGCCGGACGGCCGCGCGCGGGGCCGCTCGCGTTTGATCGCTGCTACGTGCAGGCCGGACGACTGATGCACGTCAACATGCCACTGCACCCGAGCACATGCACGTGCATCTGCGGGGCCCACGGACTTCCGCACTGCAAGAGCGGCAAGACGATTGTGGAGCTCACAATCTGCGGCACTGCATTCAAGAAGGACGTGCGCTGCCCTCGGTGCATCGAGCACGAGGGGCTGCGACACGGCGTCTGCGGCTTGCACTTTTCCGTCGACCTTCGCTGCGTCCACCGCAACGAGGACAAGAAGGCCACAGTTGCACTCGCAATCCCGCTGACACACGGGCTGAGCACTGCCGCGCGAGTGGAGTTTCTGAACGTGCTGTGCATGCTGGCGGCCTTTCTGCAGTCAAAGTACAGCACGTGTGCGAATCGGATCAAGCTCTTAGATGAGGACCTCTTGCGCGTGCGCGGTGCGCCCAGCTCGGGCGAGAATGACCTCGATGCGCTCGAAGTGCTACAAGACAATGCAATCATTCAGGAGAAGCCCGGCAAGTTCAAGCTGCCCGACGGCCGCGCGTGGACGGCGGCGGAGAAGCGGGCGCGCGAAACCCACGGGCACCTCTTCCGGCAAAAGCGGACGCGGACGTCGCCGACCCCGGCTCCGCCAGACGGTTTGGAGAGCGCGGCGGCGCCCGCACCCGCACCCGCTCGCGCCCGCGCCCGGCCGCCCGCGCCCGCGCCCGCGCCCGCCCCCGCGGCGGACGGCGCGCG
>Ga0315315_10001731_pt1 | contig 20041 bp, 21 predicted proteins | sample M140m3416metaG_FD_203699 | JGI IMG/M metagenome (GOLD analysis project Ga0315315, IMG submission 203699) | Ammonia-oxidizing marine archaeal communities from Monterey Bay, California, United States - M1 40m 3416 | ecosystem: Environmental > Aquatic > Marine > Intertidal zone | place: USA...
TTGAAATATTACTGTAATTAAATGACGATAATTGAATATTATTATTAAGATTATCTTTTATTTTAGTAAATTTTTTTGATGAAATAATTGAATTATTAATAGAGTAAAACACATCAGCAGACTCTAATTTATATTTTTTTTCTAATTCAAAAAAAGTTTTACCGTAAGAAAAAAATTGATTTTCAGTTTTATTAAAATCTATTTTATTAGATGAAATTTTAATATCTTTTAATAAATCAACAGCTAAAACATTTCCTTCAGCGATTAATAAATCTTTTACTTTATAATAAGTAAATTTATCTGCAAATATTTCAAATTCACCATCGATTATTGCTTCAGCATTATTTTTTCCTACAATTACATCTCCTTCTTCAAATGATAAAATTTCAGTAGCTTTAAATTGTAAATCTTTGGAGTAGATTGTAGATGTTTGATTTAGTATCAAAAAAAAACTTAATAATATAATTTTGAAATAAAAAAGTTTATTTTTCATTTATTTTTATAACTCCAATAACAGACAGGCTTAATAACATTAAGACAGGAAACCATACAGATAAAACTAATGGTAATTTATTATTTTCGCCTAAAAGGTTTGAAAAATGACCAATGTAGTAGACTAAAACTGAAAAGAATATTCCTATAAATAAGTTTAGAAGAATTTTTTGATTAAATTTATTATAAACCATTATTATTGTTGCTATTACTGTCATTATTGAGAGCAAAAATGGTAAAGAATAAAATCTATGTTTTTGAATATTTATTTCATCTACAGAATACCCAATAGACTTGTAGTCCTTTTCTAATTTTAGAAGATCAAAATAAGTGAGGGAAGTTAAATCTGAAAAAAGGTTACTTATTCTCTCCAAATCAAAATTAGTTTTTAAAAATTTTTTTTCGTATTTTTGAGAACTATTATCTGTTTCTGTAAAAATAGCATCATATAATATCCAATTTTTATTTCTAACATCAATTTTTTTTGCAATTATATTTTGACTAATTAAAAAGTTTTCATCAAATTTTGTTATGGATGAATTAATCAAAAATTCATCTTCAATTTTGTCTGAATTAATTATTATAACACCGTCATCTTGATTATCTTTGATCCAAAGTCCATTCTTAGTAATAACTGCAAGATATTTTTTATCTTTTGCATATTCATTTTTAATTTTTAAATATTCATTTTTGAGAATTGATGAAAAATTATAGAATAAAATTATAATTATAATGCCTAGTATAAAAGATAAAGATGTTAAAAATCTTAATAATGTAAAATTATCCATGCCAAATTGTTTGAGTGTATATATTTCTTTATTTTCATAGATTTCAATAAAAAAAAATTGAGTTGAAATCAAAAATATAAAAGGAAACATTTCATACAAAAGTGAAGGAGCATTTAGAAAAGACAATAAAATTGGAACTAAAAAGTTAATATCTTCATTTTTTAAAAAATTTGCTTCTTCAATTAAATTAGTTATAAAAATTAAAATTAAAAAAATTCCTGAAAGTAAAAAAATTTTTTTTAAAAATTTTTTAAGTAAATAATATTTATGAATATTAATTATCAATTTAATCCTTTTTTAAAAATTTATAGTTTATGAATATATAAAAATACATACTTGTAAAAATAAAAAATGGAATTAAAAAATACGCAATCATTTGATTTAAATTTTTAACAGATGATGATAAAATGACTTCAGATACTACAATAATAACAACGCCAAAAAAAAATTTTAAAAAATTTTTCATCCTATAATTTTTTTGATCCTTAGTACTTGTGATAACAAGAGATGAAGTAAGACCAATAATGAGAATAAAAATAGGTGCTAAAAATCTTTTTAAAAATTCTTCATTTATCGCATCGGAAATTTTTGAACCACATCCTTCAAAAAAATTTTTATGAGTTGTTTGGTTCATTTTTTTAAAATTATCTACCTCTCTAATACATTCAATAAGTTTTGATGTAGTCATCTCTTGCGTTTTTGGATTAGTAATAGTATTTGTGCTAAACTTATTTAGATCTAGTGTAAATTTAGAAAAATCGATAATATTTTGTTTATTATTTTCAGTATTAATTATTTTTCCATTATTCAAAATTATTTTTTTAGAACCATTGATCTCATCTGAAAATTTCCCGTTTTGTGCAATTATTATTTGCGATTGAGAGTCGCTAATTTTTTCTTTGATAATTATATTTTGTAAAAAATTTTTATTTTTATCCTCTACAAAAATAGTTAAATTTTCAACTGTATCTATAAATTTTTTTTCCTTAATTATTGATGAAAATAAATCGATGTTTGAAGTTCTAAAAAAAGATCTTCCTTTGTCTAAAGTATAAGGAACTATAGATGTGGTAAACAAAATTTGGATTAAAAAATATATGAATGATATTTTTATTATTGTATTAATAAAATTTAATTTAGTAATTCCATTTATCCAATATATAATTAATTCATTGTTTAGTTCGTATTGAATGATTACATAAAATAACGATATCATAAATATAAAAGGTAAAATATTACTTAAAATTTTTGGTAACGAAAATAATGTATATAAAAAATAAACCTTTAGGCTATGTCCGTCTTCAGATACTAGATCTAAATAATTTACAGCCTGAATTATCCAAACAATTGTTGCGACACATATGATAGAAATAAAAAAAAATAAGCTAATATCTTTTACAATTTTTTTAAAAATTAATTTTTTCATTGAAAGTCTTCAAAATAAAACCTATATATTCTCAGCTTTTAGTTTACAATTAAATACAACCTAAAGTACATATTTATTAAAAATGTCAATAAAAATAACCTTTAAAACGAATATAAGTGAAAAACTTATAAAAAATTATGTTTTATTCTCAGATGAGAATTTCAGAATAAAAGGTTTTAATCAACTCCCACTGTCTAAACATTCAAATTTTATAGGTAAAATAGTTGATAATAATTCTTCGAAAGAAAAAGATTTTATTTCATTTAATATCAACCCAAGTCAAAAAATTATATTAATAAAATTAAAAAAAAATACATCTATTGATAATGAAAAAATTGGAGCAAAATTTTTTAATTATTTAAAAACAAACTCAACAATAAACTCATCTTTTTTAGAAAACAATTTTAAAGAATTAATCTCTAAAAACAAAAATTTTTTAGATGAATTTTTACATGGTATTCAACTAAAATCTTATGAATTTAATAAGTACAAAACAAAAAAAAAGAATAAAACTTACGAAATAGATATTATTTCAAAGTCAAAATCGTTAAGATATAATGAGAATAAAAGATATAATTCATTAGTTGAGGGAACTACTCTTACTAAAGATCTAGTATCTGAACCTGGTAACATTTTGCACCCAGATGAATATGCCAGAAGATTAATGACGCTTAAAAAATTTGGTTTAAAAATTACAGTCTACGATAAAAACAAACTTAAAAAATTAGGCATGAATGCTTTATTAGGGGTAGGTCAAGGAAGCATTAGAGGTTCATATTTGGTTACAATGGAATGGAATGGTGCAAAATCTAAAACTAAGCCATTAGCATTTGTTGGAAAAGGTGTTTGTTTTGATACTGGTGGTATTTCACTTAAGCCTGCTAAGTTTATGGAGGACATGACATATGATATGGCAGGTTCTGCAGTTGTAGTTGGGTTGATGAAGAACCTAGCTTTACGAAAAGCAAAAATAAATGCTGTAGGTGTTGTAGGACTTGTTGAAAATATGCCAGGTGGAAACGCACAAAGACCTGGTGACATAGTTAAGTCATACAGCGGAAAAACAATAGAAATTTTAAATACAGATGCTGAAGGAAGATTAGTTTTAGCAGATGCTTTAACCTTTACAGAAAAAAAATTTAAACCTAAGTTTATTATTGATTTAGCAACATTGACAGGAGCAATAATAGTTTCATTAGGTTCTGAATATGCGGGTTTATTTTCAAATAATGATAAATTGTCAGATCAAATTTTTAGTTCTGGTAAAAAGTTGGTGAGAAAGTTTGGAGAATGCCACTGAACGAAAATTATGATAAACTCATTAATTCAAAAAATGCAGACATGCAAAATATTAATTATGTTGGGGGAGCCGGATCAACAACAGCAGCACAATTTTTACAAAGATTTATTATAAATAAAACTCCTTGGGCTCACTTAGATATCGCTGGTATGGCGTTTTCAAAATATGGAGGAGCTTTAAATTCAAGTGGAGCAACAGGCTTTGGTGTAAGATTATTAAACAAACTAGTAGAGGACAATTATGAGTAATATAGAACAAACTTTATCAATTATAAAACCAGATGCAGTTGAAAGAAATTTAGATAATGAAATTAAAGAAATGTTCAAAGCAAATGGCTTTGAAATCTTTAAAGAAAAAAAAATTCAAATAGAAAAATCAGAAGCTGAAAACTTCTATAAGGTTCACGAGACGAAGCCTTTTTACAATGATTTATGTGAATATTTATCATCAGGACCAATAGTTGTAATGGTTCTAAAAAAAGAAAATGCAGTTTTAGGAAATAGAGAATTAATGGGAGCAACAAATCCCAAAGATGCAAAAGAGGGCACAATTAGGAACAAATATGGAATTTCTATTGATAAAAATTCTGTTCATGGTTCAGATAGTGTCGAAAATGCAAAAATTGAAATTGATTTTTTCTTCAAAGATTAGAAAATAATTTTATTATTGCTTGAGGGTATAGAGTGTGTTCTTGCTTTAATATTCGCTTAGATAATGAAAGATAATCATCTTTTTTAAAAATCTTTACTTTTTTTTGTAAAATTATTTTTCCAGAGTCAAGTTTCGAGGTAACCAGATGTACAGTGCATCCAGAAAATTTTTCATTATTATTAATCACTCTTTGATGTGTATTCAGCCCCTTGTACTTGGGTAATAAAGAAGGATGAATATTTAAAATAGTACCACTAAATTTTTTTATAAAATTTGCTGATAAACTTTTCATAAAGCCGGCTAAACAAATTAAATCTATATTATTTTTATTTAAATATTGAACAATTTGATATTCATTATCCTTTTTAAAATTATAAACTTTTGTTTTAAGTTTATTTTTCTTTGAAAAAATAAGACCTTTTGCATTTTTGTTATCAGATAATACTAATCTAATTTCTATAGGTGATTTTTTAGATAAAGAAAAATTATGTAAACTTTTTAAATTACTACCATTTCCTGAAATGAAAACCGCAGTTTTTATTTTTCTAAGACCAACTAATTTTTCCATTTAGCTTTATTTTATTTGGTCCATTGGAAATTTTTCCGATCACATAAGGTTTGTATTCTTTCGAAAAACAATTCGTAACTTTATCTAAATTTTTAGGATTTATTATTAGGCAAAAACCAACACCACAATTAAACGTTTTTAACATCTCTTTGTCATCAATATTATTTTCTTTAAGCCATTTAAAAATTTTTGAGGTTTTAATTTTTTTTAGATTAATTTCACCACAAAGTTTATCTGGTATCACTCGTCTTATATTATCCGCAATGCCACCACCAGTAATATTTGCACATCCATTTAATAAATTTTTATTGATTAAATCGAGTACTTCTGAAACATAAATCTTGGTTGGTTTAATAAGTTCTTTTTTTAAAAAATTATTTTTTTTAATATTTATTTTTTTTCTTTTTATTAAGTTTCTTACTAACGAAAACCCGTTAGAGTGTAAGCCACTAGAGGGCACAGCTAAAATTAGATTATTCTTCTTTATTTTTGATTTATTTAAAATATCTTTTTTGTCTACTAGTCCAACAGCAAAACCTGCAATATCAAATTTCCCTTTTTCGTAAGTTCCAGGCATTTCAGCAGTTTCACCTCCTACAAGATCACAATTTGAAATTTTACATCCTTTATGAATACCTTTAATAATTGATTTTAATTTAGGTAGATTAATTTTATTAATGGAAATGTAATCTAAAAAAAGCAGAGGTTTAGCACCTTGTACAATTAAATCATTTACACTCATGGCAACTAAATCAATTCCAATAGTGTCATATTTGTTAATTAGATTAGCAATTTCTATTTTGGTGCCAACACCATCAGTGCAAGCAACTATTTTTGGGTTTTTTAATTTTCTTGGAATATCACTTACAGAGCCAAATCCACCAATATTGTTAATTTTTTTCTCCCCTTTTTTTTTTGATGATATTTTTGATATAAATTTAACAAAATTATCAGCAGCTTTGATGTCGACGCCACTTTTTTTATATGTAAATAGACTTTTATTCATTACTATGAAGTATGGAAACTAATAATAATATTGTACATTCAAAATTCTTATATATTTTTTTTATATTTCTATCTCTAAATATATTTTTTTTTTCCACAGTTAAAACTGATGCTAAAGCTTTTGATATAAACAATATTGAAATATCAAGACCATTTGAGATGAAATTTAATAAAAATGAGGTCATAAATGAAGGATTTAGAGAAGCATTCTATAAATTAATTTCTTTAATACTCAATTCATCAGATCAAAAGAAAATTGTTTCAATAAAATTAAATGAAATTAAAGGAATGATAGAGTCATTTTCAATTAAAGAAGAAAAATTTATCAATGAAATTTACAATGTAAATTTAGGTGTGTCGTTTAATAAAAAAAAAGTTTTTGGTTATTTAGAAAAAAAGAACATATTTCCATCGATACCAGTTAAAAAAAATTTTTTATTTATTCCAATCATAATAGATGAGAATAAAAAAGACTTATTAATATTTTACAATAATAAAATATTTAGTATGTGGAATGAATATCATGAAAGATCTAAATTAATAGAGTACATACTTCCAACAGAAGATTTAGAAGATCTAAATCAAATTAAAAAAAATTATGAATTAATTGAGCAATATGACTTTAAAGAAATAATTAAAAAATATAATTTAGATAATTCTATAATTGCTTTGATTTTTAAAGGTGTAGAAGAGACAAGAGTTTTATCTAGAATCACAACTAAAAATGATGTTATTTTACAAAATCAAACTTTTTTAAGCACAGATGTAGAAAATATAGATCAAGTTAAAATTATAATTGAGAAATTGAAAATTTCTTATGAAGATTATTGGAAAGATTTTAATAAAATTAACACATCTATTAAATTACCCTTAAGTATCAAAATAAGTAATTCAGATAATTTCAAAATTTTAGAGCTTGAAAAAAATTTAAAAAATATTGATTTAGTTTACGATTTTTATATTTCAAAATTTGATAAAGATTTTACTTATTTTCAAGTAATTTTTAATGGCACACCTAGTATTTTCTTAGAAACAATGAGTGATAAAGATTATAGTTTTGATACTCAGAAAAAAGTATGGACCATTAAATGAAAGAACTTAATCAACAAATAATTAAATTTGAACATGAAAAAAATTTTAAATATGAGGATTTTTTTGTTTCAAAAAGTAACGAGCATATCTTTAATATACTCAATAAATGGCCAATGTGGGAAAAAAATTTTTTGAATATAAGTGGTGAAAATCTTTCAGGAAAAACTCATCTTACAAATATATTTATTAAAAAATTTAAAGGAATAAAGTTTGAATCAAAATTATTAAATGATGAGAATCTTCAAGAAATTAAAATGCATCAAAATATAATTTTAGAAAATTTAAATAAGAATGTTGATGAAAATTTAATATACACTTTGTTTAATATTATTGACCAAGATAATAAATACTTAATTGTTACTTCAACCCAATCAATAGTAGACATTGAATTTAATTTAATTGACCTAAAATCTAGGTGTAAAAACTTTCTTTTACAAAGTATAGAAAAACCAGATGATGAGCTTATGTTTGCTTTGATCTTAAAAAACTTATCTGATCGTCAAATTTTATTAGAGAAAAATTTGATACATTACATCGTTAAAAGAATTGATAGATCATATGGAAAAATATTTGATTTCATATATAAGATCGACGAAATGAGTTTAAAAAAAAAAAAATCAATTGATTTTAAAATAATAAAACAAGTTTTAGGAGAATAGTTGAATAAATATAGAAGTCATAATTGTAATGAGTTAAGACAAAAAAATGTTGGAAATAAAGTTTTTCTTTCTGGTTGGATTAATAAAAAGCGTGATCATGGGAATCTTTTATTTATTGACCTTAGAGATAACTATGGAATTACACAATGCATAATCGATAAAGATAATTCAAGTTTTAATGAATTAGAAAAAATTCAGCTAGAGACAGTTATTAAGATTAATGGAATTGTTGTTGATAGATCTAAAGAAACCATTAATAAAGATATTGAAACAGGACAAATTGAAGTTGTGATTGAGAGTTTTTATATCCTTGGAACTTGTAGAGAATTGCCAATGCCAGTTTTTAGTGACCAAGAGTATTCTGAGGAAATAAGATTGAAGTATAGATTTTTAGATTTAAGAAGAAAAAAAATTCATGAAAATATAATATTAAGATCAAATGTAATTTCTTTCATTAGAAATGAAATGAATAAATTAGGTTTTTTAGAATTTCAAACACCAATACTTACTTCTTCTAGCCCAGAAGGTGCAAGAGATTTTCTTGTACCAAGCAGATTGAACCCAGGTAAATTTTATGCTCTTCCTCAAGCTCCCCAACAATTTAAACAACTTATAATGATCTCAGGTTTTGATAAGTATTTTCAAATAGCACCATGTTTTAGAGATGAAGATGCAAGAGCAGACCGAAGTCCTGGTGAGTTTTACCAACTTGACTTAGAAATGTCATTTGTTGAACAAGAAGATGTCTTTGAAGTAGTTGAAAAACTATTGATAAATACTTTTAAAAAATTTTCAAACAAGAAGTTAATGTTTAATAAATTTCCTAAAATTTCTTACAATGAAGCTCTATTAAAGTTTGGTAGCGATAAACCAGATTTAAGAAATCCATTAATTATAAGTGATATTACAGAAATTTTTTTAAGAGAAGATGTTTCGTTTGAAATTTTTAAAAAACTTGTAAAATCTGGATCAAAAGTAAGATGTATAGTTACAAATAATACAAAAGATAAGCCTAGAAGTTTTTTTGACAATATTGATAAATGGGCAAAAGACCAAGGTGCCTCTGGATTAGCTTATTTTACAATAGAAAAAGATAGAGAATTTTCAGCAAAAGGCCCGATTGGTAAATTTTTTTCACATGATGCACTAGTTGAGATAATGAATATAACTAATGCAAAAGTAGGGGATAGTATATTTTTAGCTTGCAACAAACAAAAAGAATTAGAAAAAATTACCTCTTTAGCAAGAGATAAGATTGGTAAAGATTTAGATTTAATTGATGAAAATATATTTGCCTTTTGTTGGATAGTTGATTATCCAATGTTTGAAAAAGATGAGCAAACAAATAAGATTAAATTTAGTCATAATCCTTTTTCAATGCCCCAAGGAAATTTAGAAAAAATTAATTTTGAAAAACCTTTAGATATACTTGCTTATCAATATGATATTGTATGTAATGGTATTGAGCTTTCATCTGGAGCTATAAGAAATCATATTCCAGAATTAATGTATAAGCTTTTTTCAATAGCAGGGTATGACAAAACCCAGGTTGATGAGAAATTTAGTGGCATGATTAATGCCTTAAGTTATGGTGCTCCTCCTCATGGTGGAATAGCACCAGGAATAGATAGAATAGTAATGCTTTTAGCAGATGAAAAAAATATTAGAGAAGTTACAATGTTTCCGATGAATCAAAATGCCCAAGATTTAATGATGAATGCACCTTCAAATGTAAATGAAAATCAATTAAAAGAGTTAAACCTATCTTTAAAATTAAAAAAATAATTTATTTCTTTCCCTTAAGACTTATTTTTACATCTGATAAATCCACTAAATTTTTTTTATAGTTATTTCTAACAAAACCTTTGCTAGTAATATCTTTAACAATTTTTAATAGTTGATTTTGATCTTCTGGGTTTTGTTCATCAAAATTAGAAGTTTCAGATGTACCAATTGCAGGAGTGTGAGCAAGGTCCTCTCTATTTTGATATGATATAGCTAGTTCTCTAAATATATAATCTAGAATAGATGATGCGCTTAATATTCTATCATTTCCATAAACTTTACCTGATGGCTCAAATTTTGTACCCACAAAAGCACTGATAAACTCATCTAGAGGCACTCCATATTGTAATCCAAGTGAAACTGCTATGGCGAAATTGTTCATCAAAGCTTTAACTAATTCACCCTCTTTACTTGTATCAATAAATATTTCACCAATTTTTCCGTCTTCATATTCTCCAGTATGTAAATAAACTTTGTGATCTCCAATAGTTGCTTTCTGAATATAACCTTTTCTTCTATCAGGCATACTAAATCTTTTATCATTTTTATCTGAATTTAACTCGTTAGACTTGATAATATTTTCTAAATTTTTAGACACAGGTTTATTGTTATCTGAAACAACGTCAATTTTCTTATTATCAATAATCTTATTATTTTTTGGGTCTAGGCTTTTGGTTTTTCTATTATCAAGCTTAACATCTAAAACTTCAAATTTACCATCATCTCTTTTTTCAAGATTTTTTAGTTCTGTTTCGTTAACTTCATCTAAGTAATGGTTAACTTTAAACGTACAAGTATAATATGTCTCAACTAAGTATTTTGCCATTTGACCCCAATTTTAATTTTAATTTGATTAATGATTCATTTAATTTATATACAAATTGAAATATTAGTCTAATTTAATTTATACAATTTTAAATTGAAAATGTTTTACTTTTTATGTTGACACTTTTAAAAAAAATTTTCACATGGTGGAATCAAGATACATTCGGTACTCGAATTAAAACAATATTTTTTGGAAAATTAGTAGGTAAAGATTCTTCTGGAAATAAATATTATGAGGATCGAAAAGGTAAAAGATGGGTAATTTATGTTAATGAAATTGATGCATCTAAAATTCCTGTTGAGTGGTATTCTTGGATACATTTTACACCAAATAAAATTGAAAAGAATCATGATTTAAAAAAATATGAGTGGCAAAAATCACACCAAGAGAATCTAACTGGAACAGAATCAGCCTATTATCCAAATAAAAATAAAGATGATACAAAAAAGAAATATAAAAGTTGGAAAAACTAAATCAGGTTTATTTTTTTCTATTTTAATCATATTACTATTCTGTAGCTTAAAAGTATATTCAGCAGATAATTCACAAGGATTTTTTACAAATATCAAAGTGTTAGATAAAATTAGTTCAAAGAATACACTAATCCAACTCAAAAATGGTGAAGAAAAAAAATATAAAGATCTTTTAATTAAAAGTATGAAATGTAAAAATTCTGAATTTGATGATAATCCTGAGATAACTGCTTACATTCAGGTTAGAGATTTGACAAATAAAAATAAAAATGATGTATTTGTTTTTAATGGCTGGATGTTTTCATCAAGCCCCTCTTTAACACCTTTTGACCATCCAGTTTATGATATATGGCTAGTTAGCTGTTATTAGATTATTTTTTCATTATCAAGCCAACTTACATTGAAGTCTGAATTATGAAATTTTTTGTGATTTAATAATTTTTTGTGTAATGGAATTGTCGTTGTAATGCCTTCTATAACAAATTCATCTAATGATCTATTCATTCGTTGAATTGCCTCAACTCTATTTCTTCCATGACAAATTAATTTACAAACCATACTGTCATAATAAGGTGTTACTTTGTACCCTTGAAATATTGCTCCATCTACTCTTGTTCTAAATCCGGATGGTTGGTGACACATACCTATAGTTCCTGGGGATGGTTGAAAATTTTTACTTGGATCTTCTGCATTGATTCTACACTCAATAGCATGGCCTCTTGGATTTATGTCAGATTGTTTTAATGCTGTTTCACCTGTAAAAGCTATGTGAATTTGTTCTTTTATTATGTCAATACCTGTAACCATTTCAGTAACTGGATGCTCAACTTGGACTCTTGTATTCATTTCTAAAAAATAGAATTTTCCTTCTTCATATATAAACTCAACTGTTCCTGCTCCTTCATAACCAATTTTACTGACCATATTTACTGTTTTTTCAAATAGTTCTTTTCTAATTTCATTATTTAAAACAGGGCTTGGGGTTTCCTCAATCAACTTTTGATGTCTTCTTTGTACTGAACAATCCCTCTCATGTAAATGAACAGTTCTATTTTTTCCAGCTAATATTTGAACTTCAATATGTCTTGGATTTTGAAAGAATTTTTCAATATAAACTTCATCATTACCAAAATATTTTTGAGCTTCAGATTTTGCGGTAGAGAAAAGTGTTTCGAATTCACTTTCTTTTTTAACAATTTTCATTCCTTTTCCACCACCTCCACCAGAAGCCTTTATTAAAACTGGAAAACCAATTTTTTTACATAATTCTTTTGCTTCGTTAACATTTTTAACCCCACCTTCAGACCCTTCAATCACTGGTAAACCATTTTCTTTTGCAATTTTTTTTGCTTGAATTTTATCACCCATCATCTCAATGTGTTTAGAGGATGCTCCAATAAACTTAATCTGATTATCTTCTAATATCTTAGCAAAATTTGCATTTTCAGATAAAAATCCATATCCAGGATGAACTGCCTCAGCTTTAGTTAAATCTACTGCTGATAAAAGTGCTGGAATATTCAAATAACTATTCACTGGTTGATGAGAGCCAATACAAATACTTTCATCTGCTAACCTAACATGCATACTGTCTTTATCTACATCGGAGTGAACTGCTACTGTAGATATTCCCCATTCCTTACAAGCTCTGATTACTCTGACTGCAATTTCCCCACGGTTTGCAATTAAAATCTTTTTAAACATTATTCTAAAATGATTATAGTTTGACCAAACTCGACTGGTTGGCCATCATCAACACATATTTCTTTTACAATTCCATCTGCAGTAGAAGGAACATGATTCATCGTTTTCATAGCCTCAACGATCATTATTGTGTCACCCTTTTTAATTTTTTTTCCAACCTCTGTAAATTTTTTTGCTCCAGGTTCTGGGGCATGGTAGGCAGTTCCTATAATTGGGGATTTAATTTCTATACCTGAAACATTTTGATTTGTTGAACTTTGCACATCTTCTGACGATGAAGTCTTACTAGTTTGGGGTATTGTTTGATTGTTTATAGATACATTATTTTTTGAAACTTTTATCTTAGTATCTTTCTCAGTATACTCAAGTTCAGTTAAATTAAACTCATCCAGATAGTCACTTAATTCTTTAATAATTTTTTTATCAATTTTCATTTTTCAAAAGCTTTTGCATTGAAATTATGGCTAAAATATAACCGTTTGCTCCTAAACCAAAAATACCACCAGTGACTATATCACTAATTAAAGATTTATGCCTAAATTCTTCTCTTTTGTAAATATTAGATATATGTAGTTCAATTATGGGTTTTTTGAAAATACCTAAGGCATCTCTTATTGCAACAGATGTATGAGTGAACGCTGCTGCATTTATTATTATTCCATCTTGTTTATCTCTTGAATCTTGGATGATATTAACTAATTCACCTTCAATATTAGACTGAGCAAACTCAACATTCAAACCTAAATCTTCAGATTTTTTTTGACAATTTTCTTTTAATTTTTCAAATGTAATTGAGCCATATTGTGATTGTTCTCTTTCACCTAATAGATTAATATTTGGACCATTGATAATAATTATTTTATTATTCATTCAGCTTTTATATACGATGACAAAAATAAAAAAAATAAAAATAAAGGTAAATGGCAAAACAAAGATAATAAGAGAAAATACAAAGTTGCTAAATCTAGTGAAAGTTTTAAAAATACCCATTAAAAAAGTAGCAATTGAATTGAACCAAGAGATAATAGAAAAAACAAATTTGAATAAGATTATATTGAAAAAAAATGACAAAATTGAAATAGTTCACTTTATTGGAGGTGGTTAAATTGAAATATGATAAATTGGCAATAGCCGGTAAAAAATTCAATTCTAGATTAATAGTTGGAACTGGTAAATATAAAAGTATGTCTGAATGTGCAAAAGCTATTTCATTATCTGGTGCCGATATAGTTACAGTCGCAGTCAGAAGGGTAAATATATCTGATAAAAAAAAACCTCTTTTAATGGATTATATAGATCCAAAAAAAATTACATATTTACCTAATACAGCAGGTTGTTTTAATTCTAAAGAAGCTTTGAGAACTTTAAGATTAGCAAGAGAAATTGGCGGTTGGAAATTAGTAAAATTAGAAGTTTTAGGTGACAAAAAGAATTTATTTCCTGATATGATTGAAACTCTTAAATCAACAGAAATACTTTCAAAAGAAGGTTTTAAAGTTATGGTTTATTGTAACGATGACCCACTTTTTGCAAAAAGATTAGAAAATGTTGGCGCCTCTGCAATAATGCCGCTAGCAGCACCAATTGGTTCTGGATTAGGGATTCAAAATAAAGTGAATATAAAGATAATTAGAAAACAAACTAAGCTACCTTTAATTATAGATGCTGGTCTCGGTCAAGCTTCAGATGCGACTATTGCAATGGAATTAGGTTGTGATGGAGTGCTAGTTAACACAGCCATAGCAAAAGCCAGAAAACCTTTTGACATGGCATTAGCATTCAAAAATGCAGTAGTAGCTGGGAGACAATCTTATCTTTCTGGAAGAATAAATAGAACTCTTATGGGTAATCCTTCATCTCCTGAAGAGGGTATTATTTAGCTTTTTTGAAAAATTTTTTTTTTCTGTAAGGTTTCTTTTTAAATTTTTTTTTATCCTTAAGTTCAATGATATTATTTTCTTCTATTTGTTGATTAAGATTTTTTAATTTTTCAAAATGCTCAATTAATTCAAGTGTTTTTTTAGATTTATTTTTTAAATCAATTATATATTCAGGAATGATGAGTTTATTATCTGTAATTATATCAATTTTTATTTTATTCTTATTTTCAAAATATGTCAGATCATCTATAAAATTTTCTTTTAAAAAATCAGAAATTTTCTGACAAACTTTTAAATCAACAAATTTTGCTTTATTTAAAACAGCCTTTAATTCAACCAATTTTAGCAATTTAAGTGCAAAAGACTCATCAGTTAAATTGATTTTCCATTTTACAGCACTTTCTCTTAGTCTTTGTCTAGACATTTCTAACAATCCAAAATTACTTATTCTTCCAATTTGAATTCTTGCTCTATCAGAACGACATTTTTCTTTTAAACGTTTCTCTACAAGCTTTCTATTCCCATAACTTAACATATCAATAAAATCTATTATGATTAAACCTGATAGATCTCTTATCTTTATTTGTCTTGCTATTTCATCTGCAGCTTCTAGATTTGTATCTAAAGCAGTACTTTCAACATTTTTCTGCTTAATTGAGCTTCCAGAGTTAATATCAATTGATACTAGGGCTTCAGTTGGATTTATTACTAAATATCCACCAGATGACAACTTAATTTCAGATTCATAAATTTGATTTAGTTTTTGTTCTATACCTTCTTCAATAAACAATGGTATTTTACCTCTATATTTTTTTATTTTTTTTACATTTGAAGGCATCATCATTTTCATAAAATTTTGAGCTTTTTTATATCCTTCATTTCCTTCAATAATAATATTCTTAGTATTTTCATCAAACATATCTCTCAAAATTCTTTTAATTATTTCACTTTCTTTATGTATCAATGTTGGAGCTACTGAATTGAGAGCATTTTCTTTAATTTGATTCCAAGTATTTAAAAGAGTTGTAAGGTCATGATTAATCTCATTTTTGGTTTTATTACACCCAGCTGTTCTAACAATTAATCCCATTTCTTTTGGAATAACTATTTCATTAAGTATGGTTCTTATTTTTTTTCTATCTGCTGGATTAAATATTTTTCTAGAAATTCCACCTCCTTTAGGAGTGTTTGGCATTAAAACTATATATTTACCTGCGATAGATATAAACGTGCTTAGAGCAGCTCCTTTTTGTCCTCGCTCATCTTTTATAACTTGTACAAGAATAACTTGATTAGGCTTAATTACTTCTTGAATTTTATATCTTTTGAATTTGTATTTTTTTTCTTCTTTTTTTTCTTTTTCATTCTTTAAAATTTCTTTTTCTTCAAGTTGTTCTTTTTTTTCAATAGGGTCCTCTTTTTCAATAGGATCTTCTAGTTCCATTTTACCTTCAGCGATATGTTCATTATCTTTTGCCTCAACTTCTTTTGACAGTTCCTCTCTTGCTCTTTTCTCTTCTTGTTTAATAATTTCTAAATCACTTTTGGGTATTTGGTAATAATCAGATTGGATATCATTGAAGGATAAGAAACCATGTCTATCTCTACCAAAATCAATAAAAGCAGCTTGTAGGGAAGGTTCGATTCTACTAACTTTACCTAAGTAAATATTATTTTTATTTAGATTATTTTTTAAACCCTCGTACTCGTAATCTTCAATAATATTGTCTGATTTAAGTACAACTCTAGTTTCATTTGGATGCGAAGCATCAACGTATAAATTTTTTTCCATAGTATTTTTTTTGATTGTTTCATTTAAATATAAAATTTTTAAAATTTTGTTTAATTCTTATGCCTTATCTTTAACAAATTCCGATATATAATGGAAGTAAATGAGCAAATTATTTAAAAATATATTTATCATATTTGTGAGTATTTCGTTGATATTCTTAATTTTCACTTTAGGGATTCTATGGAATTTCTCCAATAAGATACCTGATTACAAATTTTTAAAAAATTACAAGCCACCCGTGTCTAGTAAAGTTTACTCTGGGGATGGAGATTTAGTAGCTGACTTTTCTACAGAGAAGAGAATCTTTGTTCCATACAGATCTTTACCTAAAAATGTAATTAACGCTTTTTTATCAGCCGAAGACAAAAATTTTTTTTCACACCCAGGAGTAGACGCTAAAGGTGTTCTTAGGGCAGTTATAAATAATATAAAAAATATTATGACTTCAAGAAGATTGGAAGGTGCTTCGACAATTACCCAGCAAGTAGCTAAAAATTTTTTGTTAACTAATGAAGTTAGTATTAACAGAAAAATTAAAGAAGCAATTTTAGCATTTAGAATAGAAAGAGCCCTTTCAAAAGAAAGAATACTTGAACTATATTTAAATCAAATTTATCTTGGAAGTGGTGCGTATGGAGTAGCAGCCGCAAGTCTCGAATATTTTGATAAATCAATAAAAGAATTGAATTATAGTGAAGCTGCTTTATTGGCAGCTCTACCAAAGGCACCAAGTAAATATAATCCGTATAGAAATATTGAGCTTGCAAAATTTAGAAGAGATTTGGTACTTAAAAACTTATTAGACAATAATTTTTTAAGTTTACAAGATTATGAATTTCTTAAAAATCAAAAAATTGAATTAAAAAAAACAAAAAAAATTTTTTTAGAAGATGCACAATACTATATTGAAGATGTAAGAAAAAATATTATTAAAAAATTAACTTATGAAAAAGTTTATAAACAAGGATTTAATATAAATACACCAATAAACTTGAAATTACAAAAAATTGCAACAAAGTCATTAAGATCAGGATTGATAAGTTATGATAAAAGAAAAGGGTGGAGAGGACCTTTAGAAAATAGAATTTATAAAAAAGGCTGGAATCAAAATTTAGAAAAATATCAATTAGAAGACTCTATAGAGTGGAAAGTTGCAATCGTAAAAAAAGTTAGACAATTTTCAGCAGAGATAGAAACTACAGACAATATAAAAGGATTAATTGATTACAAAGAAATAACTTGGACAAAAAAGGAATTTGAAGATGTGTTAAAAGTAGGAGATATTATTTATACAAAAAATATAGAAAAAAATAAATTTAGTTTGAAACAACTACCAAAAGTAAATGGTGGTATAGTTGTTATGGACCCTTATACTGGTAGAGTATTAGCATTATGTGGTGGATTTAGTTTTAAAAACAGTGAATTTAATAGAGCAACACAGGCGTTAAGGCAACCAGGTTCAGCTTTTAAACCTTTTGTTTATGCTTTAGCTTTAGAAAATAACTATACACCCTCATCATTAGTTTTAGATGCACCTTTAGTTTTAGATCAAGGGTCTGATCTTAAAATGTGGAAACCGGAAAACTATGGTAAAAAATTTTATGGACCTTCAACATTGAGAGTGGGATTAGAAAAGTCAAGAAATCTTATGACAGTAAGAATTGCACAAAAAATTGGAATAGATAAGATTGCAAAATTTTCAGAGGAACTTGGAATATACGAGAATCCAGAAAAATTATTATCTATTTCACTTGGCTCTGCTGAAACAACTTTACTAAAATTGACATCTGCATACTCAACTTTTGTCAACGGCGGAAGATCGGTTACGCCAATTTTAATTGATCGAGTGCAGGATAGTGAAGGTAACACAGTTGTCAATAATGATAGAAGAACATGCATTGATTGTGATAAGATTTCATTCACAGGTAAGGAGTATCCAAAAATTAAAGATGACTATAAAAAGGTTTTTTCTCCAGAAACTGCTTATCAAATCACATCATTGTTAGAAGGTGTGATAAAAAGAGGTACAGGAAAAAAACTTAAAAATTTGAATTTAAATATTGCAGGAAAAACTGGTACTACAAATAAAAATACCGATACATGGTTTATCGGTTTTACTTCAAATCTAGTAGTTGGAGTTTATGTTGGTATGGATAATCCAGCACCTTTAGGAAAATTTGAAACGGGTTCAAAAACTGCATTGCCAATATTTAAAGATTTTATAAAATCAGCAATAAAAAAATCTGATGCAAGACCATTTAAAGTAGCAGATAAAATTACAATGATGGTAGTGGACCCTTTGACTGGACAAAAAGCTAAATTTTCATCTAAAAATACAATTATTGAGGCATATAAAAGTAGTAATGTTATTGATGGTAAAATAATGTATTTAAATAACAATAGATTGGATACAAATAATATATTAAAGTTTTACTAATGGATCGCAAATATACAGATTTTAAAATTGAAATAGAAAAGATTAATCAAAGAGTTAAGGAGTATCTTTGAAAAAAATAATATTTATTCAAAATTAGAAGAGCATAACAAAAAAATGCTAGAAAGCGATTTTTGGCAAAATAAAATAAATTCAAAAAATATAATAAAAGAAAAAAAACTATATGAAGATCTAACAATTTCGTTTGAAGAATCTATTAAAAATTTAAAAGATTTAGATGAATTAAATGATCTAGCGATTGAGGAAAATAACTCAACTATATTAAAAGAAATGTTAGATAATATTAAAGATTTAAGAGAGTCAGTAAAAAAGAATGAAATCAAATGTTTTTTATCTGATGAAGCAGACGCTCTTGATTGTTATATAGAGATTCATGCTGGTGCTGGAGGAACTGAAAGTCAGGATTGGGCTGATATGCTCAGGAGAATGTATCTTAAATGGTCTTACAATAAAAAATTTAAATCGAACTTGATAAGTGAACATAAGGGGGATGAAGCAGGGATAAAATCATCCACAATCAAAATTGAAGGTGATTATGTTTTTGGCTGGTTAAAAAGGGAGTCAGGAATTCATAGATTAGTAAGAATTTCACCATTTGATTCTGGAGCAAGAAGACACACAAGTTTTGCAAGTATTTGGGTTTATCCAGTTGTAGATGAAAATATAAATATTGAAATTAATGAAAAAGATTTAAGGATCGACACATATCGCTCAAGTGGAGCAGGAGGGCAACATGTTAATACAACTGATAGTGCTGTTAGAATAACTCATGTACCTTCAAAAATAGTAGTGCAGTGTCAAAATGAGAGATCTCAACATAAAAACAAAGAAACATGTATGAATATGTTGAAAGCCAGACTTTATGATTATGAAATTAAAAAAAGAGAAAAGGAAAATCAAAGTAAGGAGTCATCAAAATCAGATATAGGTTGGGGTCATCAAATTAGATCTTATATTTTACAACCATATAGATTAGTTAAAGATAATAGAACTAACTTTGAAAGCACAAGTCCAGATAAAGTTTTAGATGGAGAAATTGATAATTTTTTAGAAAAATCATTGCATCAAATAAAATGAAAATATTAATCAGAACCATATCAATCTTAACAATTGTTGTATTTTCTTTAATAGCTTATTTAAGTTTA
>Ga0315315_10001732_pt1 | contig 20039 bp, 32 predicted proteins | sample M140m3416metaG_FD_203699 | JGI IMG/M metagenome (GOLD analysis project Ga0315315, IMG submission 203699) | Ammonia-oxidizing marine archaeal communities from Monterey Bay, California, United States - M1 40m 3416 | ecosystem: Environmental > Aquatic > Marine > Intertidal zone | place: USA...
GCTTTTGAATAGTTAAAGATACTGGAGGATAAGTAGCTTTACCCTGCAACGTAGAGTTTCCATATCCATCCTCCAAACCTTCAATAGTGCTTAGAGCTCCTTGAGTAATAATAGTTCTATCATTTTCTGAAATTTCAGCTCTTACTATTTTAAAACCAGATATTTTTGATCTTAAATCATATGGAAACTTTGCCTCCATTCTGGGTATTAATGCATACGCCCAAACGTCATCTTCTGTGGCTCCGCTACTAAAAGGAGACCACCTAGAATTATAACCACCGTTTGCTTTTGTTGTTATATGAGCTGTAGATCCAAATCCGTTTAAAGCATATTTATTAGGATCTAATGCGTCTGGCATTTTTACATCACCAAGATAATGAACAAAGCCTGGAGCACCTTGCAAATCGTAAAAAACAACTCCAAATCTGTAACACTCTCCACGCTTAAAACTTCTATAATTAAAATCCCAAACAGGGTTGTGTGGACCTCTTTTAAAGCCACCAAAATTTATATCGTTATTTGATGAATCTGTAAAATATAATTCATTAGCATCTTGATTAGTAGTAGGATTTACAGGAAAGCCACCACCAGGGACTTTATTAAATCTTTGGTCGATTCTATAAGGTTTATGATCAAATGTTATTCTAAAGCCAAAACCACCAGTACTAAAACCTTCTGTTTCTGCACCTAAAACAAACTGAGTATTACCATCCCCATCATCACCCCAATCTTTAGGAATAAATTTATATATAGCCTTATCTGAATCAAAATCTTCATGCCAAGAAAAATTACCACCACTTCCATTGTAATGTCTGTGCGGATTAAAATCTCCTGTATAAGTATAAAAGTTCCACGCTGATCCTGCTGGCAAAGCTTTCCAAGATTTTAATTTACCAAATCCATTAACAATATCATCAATATCAAGCGTTTCGCTTTTTAAGTTTCCAGCATAAAGTTTGTTGTCTTTTTTAGCTAAAGTCTTACAAACATTCCAAGTTTTATTACTTATAATAGCAGCTGCTATACCGCCTTCTACAGGAATTTGTGTTTCAAAACCTGAATGTGTAAAAGTATGATTTGATGAACTTAAAGGGCTTTTTTCAATTATGCTTATAGAACTTACATTTTCTGAAGGATAAAAAATAGCAGCTACCTCTATTTGATCATAATTTAAATAAGGTATACCTGCTATGCTTAATCTAATAGCTGTACTAGAATTTTCTGTAGAAACACCACCAGAAACTTGCAGAGATGTGTCAACTGATAAATTACCTTTAACGACATTAATGGGTCTACTAACAGAAGACCAGTCAGTATAATTTGTTTGCCCTTGAGAGCTTAATCTATAGACGTAACTATAAGCACCATACAAAAGATTACCACCGTTTTGAACATACTCTTCTAATTTTATTTGGCTTTTAGGATTTGGTTTAAAAGCTAAAAAATCACTTACAGTACTAGAAGCAATGTTTGCATCTTTTACATTTATAGATTTTAAACCAGTAATACCATCAGTGCAGTAAACTCTGTGTACATTTTCTGTTTCTACAGCGGACTCCATTTCTATTTTTTCCGCATTATCAGAAAACAAGTCTTCGCCATCCCACAAATAAGAATCAGGACCACCATCTAAACTTAAACTACCATCGTCTGCTATATTGTATTTTCTAATTCTCCACGTTTCTAGACCCTGCGATGTATTTCTTTCTATTGTAACAACATAATCTTCAACAACTGTGGCCCCAAATATATAATATCTTGCACTACCTGTATTAAATGAACCATCAGCCTTTACATTAGTAGTAAACTTTAACGAAGGTGATTTTATATTTTCTAAAGAATAAGAATTATCACCATTAGTAACAACTCTTATGTTTTCTGCTGTATAATAAGACTCTTTAGATTGGTACGCAGGATCAAGATCTGTAATCATCCCAGCACTAAAAGTATTAGGTTTAGATTGTTCTGCCATCTTCTCTTTCTGGTATTAAAGTGTTCCAATATTTTGCTATGTTTCTCATTTCTGACTCAGAAGGCAGATTATCATTACCCCTTGCTTGAGCGCATAACCAGTACCATCGCTTTTCTAAATCTTGTACAATATATCTAGCAATTTTACCGTTATAATACTCTATAGATTTATATCTCCACATAATATATTGAGCAACCGCGTCTTCATGCCCTTGCTTAATGGTTGGAAATCCATCATCATCTGTTTCTAATGCTTTATATGAAATATAAGCAACACCATTAGATATATTAACAAAATGTATGTAATTACCAACAATCCAATATTTATCTCCAGACGCGTCTCCTTTGAATGTTTTTTGAGTAGGCTCCATAAGAACATCATTAGAACCCTTAACATCTATTAATTTCATTAAGTCTGATGGGAGTAAAGCTTTATTGGAAACAACATTTAACTCAGCTTCTTTTCCTGTAAAAGTACTAAAGCTTCCTATTTTTTGTTCAGCCTCAAAAGCCCATTCTATAAATGACTCTAAATGCTCTGATGGATTGTTAAGCCCTAGATTACGAGCTACATTTCCAATTATTCTTTTAACGCTAATTTGCATTATATGTATTTTTTAATAGTTCTCTAACTTTTTTGGCTGGATACAATTTGCATTTATGCAAGCTTTTACCGCCTTTTGCCCAACTTATTTTATAGTAATAATTATCTAGTATTGGAACCTTGTATCTTACAGGCTCACCTTTTAACTTAGACTCAACAACATCTTTTCGTATATGAAAAGCTCTTGTATGCTCTTTTTTTTCTACAAATAAAAAACCTAAATTCAAAGGTAAGAAAATTCTTTGTTTTCTAAGTATTAAATCCCTAACTAGGATTTCAAAGAACTTAGTAACTATTTTAAAATACAAAGAGTAAGTTATAGATTTGGTCTTTTTTCTGCCAGACGCTTCTACTCTTACTCTTTTAGATATTTTATTGTAAATATCTTTATATGTTATATACATCATTGTTGACCTGTTTGTACTTCTCTATCCGCCTCCATATTGTTATTTATTATATCACCAGGTGAACCTAAAGTTAACTGTAACTCTACCTCTGCTACCATTTTAATTAATGGGTTAACTAATTGAGATGGCAGTGGATATTCATCATCATCATTATTCCATGTAGAAGCTTGAGTTGGATCTTCTAGCACTCCAATTATTTTTACTTCATCACCACCTGCTGATCCATAAAAATACATATGAGTTCCAGATTCAATAAAAAATTTAGGCATTACAGATGTAAACCTACTATTTTCTTGAAATGCTATTTTATCTTGACTAGTTCTAGCAAATAAAGTATTATCCTCAGACGTTACACTTGTTATAGCTCTTGTATTCCCAAAAGAAGCTACTCTTGGTAATGTTATAAACTCACCTTCTTCTGGAACTGTAAAAATGCCTAGATTTTGCGTGGCACCATGAGGTATGTCTTTACCATTATTTGTATAAGCCTCTAAAACATTTAACCTATGATAATGTACCCAAGCTTTAATTTGTCGAATACTAAATTTGCTATCTTTTGTGCTGTAGCCGCCTTCAGAGAGGGTTTTAATATTGTAAGAAATTTCGTTTAAAGTCATATTTTATTATTTAAAAGAATGGGGGTAGATTTCTCTACCACCCAATCTAACGCAGGAAAAAAGAGAGTCATCAACGCTTGTCAGCGGACAGCTCATTAACTTGAAGCTGATACCGTGGATCTTCCAACGATAACATCATCTTTCTTACTGCTATATTAACTATCTCCTCAGAAGATTTTATTCCATAAGCACCAACATAAATACCAAGAGTATTTGAAATTGTAGAGTCTCCATTTGTTATGTGTGGACTCCTAATATACTCAACAAAAATATTTTCACTACTACCAACAAGTGTTAATTTTGTAGATAAAGCTGATCCTCTAAAAAATGCTATAGGATTTTCATTATCTGGCTTGTGAAAAGGATTATTTTTTGCAGAAGCATATTCGTTGTGAGACATAATATTTATATTATAATTATTACTTGCCGTATATGCTCTTAATAAATGATAAAAATTATCAGGTAAATTATATAATTTTTCTAAATCATTTGAAGGAGAAATAGAAATTAATTCTGGCGATTTTCCAGTTAAAGGCGCAAGCTTAATCATAGACTCTGAATCAGACTCTAAACTATTTATTAAAGTTTTGGTATACTCTAATGTAGCTAAATCTAAAAATCTATTTTTTTCTGATTCATTAAAATAAGCAGTTCCTGTTTTGTCTAACAAATTATCTATTTGCGTATGCGCCTCTGGGTATGTCATTTCTTAGCTTTCACTTTTTTATTACCAGACATTTCTTTTCGCAATAATGCGTGAATGTCTTTATTATCTTTAAGCCACTGTACTACCTGATCTTCTGTTAGGCCTATAGTTTCAGTGTTGTACTTATAAGTTCCATTTACAAAGTTAATCATTTTTGCGTCAATAGCGTGCTCAATGAATACTCTATAATCTTTATCTCTGTCATTTATTATTCTAGAGAATTTGTTTGGGTCATCATTAGCTAACTTAATAACTTGGGCTTTAATAAACTCAATAGAATTATCTTTAGTTCTAATACCTGTTAATTTACAGAAATCTAACACCTCTTTATCTGTCATTGCAACAGCAATTTGAATTGCTTCTGCTGACTCTATCATGCTTTCTGTTTGAATCATTTCTTGTTCTATAGTATCTTCAAATATTAATTGATTTGTAATACCTGGGTATCCTTTTAGCCAATTATAAACTTTAAGATCATGATCGTCATCTATATCCAAGACAATAGATGGAGAAGTCATTTCAAATCGTATTTCTTTTCCGTTAATATCTTCTAAAGCTTTTCTTCTACCTCTATCATTAGGATCTTTATACGCAGAACCTAAATCTAAATAACAAAATCTTTTAGGCTTTTTAGACCTTACAATTACTGGATGTTTCATTTTTCTCTCTTTTTTAATTAATTACTATTTGCGTTCTAAAAGAATGAGGCCAAAGCCTCACTCAGTTTAGTATTGAACCTAGTCAGCGTGTACTGGTGAAAGTACTCCACAAGACAATGGGTTACGAACAATAACTCCAGATTCAGACATGATTTGACATGTGAATGAGTCGTCACCGTTAGCAGCAAGCATTGATTTTTGATCGTAAGGATTAACCATACCAGGAATATATTTCTTGATATAATTACGATTCATGCCGTCATGACCTTTAGCAACTAACTGGATGTTAGGTACACCATCTACAGACGAAAAGTCTAAGAATACCATTTTACCAGACATAGTTCCACCAGAAGATCCACCAGCAGCTCCTGCCGCAGATGATCCATGAACATTAACGTCATCAAATACTGGGCAATAAGCAACAGTCATTTTGTTACCTAATACATAGTAAGATACAAAGTTAACACCTAAAGCTACATCAGATCCAGTTTTCATAGATTGCATAGTACCGCCAGTAGCAGCAGTTGCGCCTACAGAAATATCTTTCATAGCTTTGTGGAATTGGTATCGACCTTCAGTACCAGTAAATACTACCCATTCGTTACCTTCAGGAGATTTAGCGTTACGAGATAATTTAGCAATAAATCGAGCTAAGTTATCTTCAGTAAGACCTTCATCAGTACCTGGATCATAAGTTCCAGCATTTGCAGAGTCAATCTGAGCTAAAATACCGTCACCCATAAGAGCGTTATCGCCAGAAGCAAAAGATGCAGCTCCAGATTCGCCTGGATAGCCATCAGCATCAGCAGCAGCCATGTTTGTTTTACCAAACCATCGTTGCAATTCTAATTGATACATAAACTCATCAGTAAACAATTTCTCTGCAGTAAAGTACCACAATTTAGATCCATTGTTTTCAATCCAAGTTACATCAGTTAAAGCAGCACCAGTAATAGATAACTTACGTCTGTTTAATGTTAACCAGTTTTTGTAAGTATCTGGGTAAGTAGTGTATTCAGATACTTGACTACCTAAAGAACCCTCACCAAATGCAGTACCAATTACACCAATACCAGAAGCAACAGTAATTGCTGCGTGACCATTAGGGAAATTAATTTTATAACCGTAACCACCTGTTGAAGAGTTTTTAGCAGTTGTTGTTACAACTGTTGGTTTATTTCCAGCAACTTCAGTTGCATTAGCAGCTAAAGCGTGAGTTACCTGACCTACATTACCTGCAGCATCCATAACTACATCGTGAACAGATAATAAAGCCCCTTCACCAGCAGCCTCTATAAATTCAATTTCTGCAGCAGATGCACTTGCATTTAAACTATAAGATGTGTGTGCAGTAATTGCACGATTTGAGCGACCTAATACTTTCCATTCGAAAGATTTGTCTCCCATTACTTTTACGTCAGCAAAACGACCTGTTCTTTCTAATAGGTATGTTAGTGCGTAACGAGGGTACTGTTGTATTAAAGTACTTGAAATTTCTGGGTACTTTAACATATTAGTTACCAACGAGTTTGAAGATTGAGTATCAACCCCAAACGATCCTGTTGTTGTTTTCATTTCTTTTTACAATTTAGAAATATTAATAATTTATTTAAAAATTGCATTTACTTCTTTATTCTTTTAAAACGTAACCTTGACAGCATTAAAATTATTCTCCCATAAATGCTGAAGCATCGAACCCAGAACCTGTATTTCTTTTAGGTTTACTGTTTCCTCTACCTCCTCTGTTTGAAAGGTTGTCTAATACACTACCCTTTCCGTCTTCGAAGCCTTGCGACCTCAACATTTTCTGTATTTGTTTTCTGTTCTTCCAAAGAAACGCAGCCTCCGCAACATTGGCATGAGTCTTATAAATGTCTTCGTTGAAATTCCCAGTTGTTATATATTTATACAGATCTTTTCTTTGTTCTACCGTTACCTTGCCTCCAAGGTAATTTTTAAATCCCTTTAGCTCAGTTTGCAAATCTTTTCTTGCTTGCTCTTGAGCTTGGGTTTTTTCTTGAGTTGCTGTTTCTTCTTTTTGCTTAACTGTAGTTCTCTCAGATCGAATAGCATTTCTTAATTGCTTTCTAATCTTAAGAGCTTCATGTTTAAGCATTCCAGAGTCTTCCATTCTATCTAAAGAATCATCAACATCATACTCATCCATACCTGTAGCTTTCATATCAGCCCCTAACAATTCTCTATCTGTTAGTTGAAGGTATCCTTCATATTTTGTTATAGTATCGTTTTTTACTTCAGGCTCATTCTTTGAGCTTAAAGCTTTTACAATGTCTTCTTTAGATGCCCCTTCTAATCCAAGTTGTTCTGCAACCGCATCCCAATTAACTTCATTAGTCTCAGTATTTTCTTCTGTAGTTTCTTCTGTAGCCTCTGGTTGATCTTCAAAATCCCAGTCATCTTCTTTTTCTTCTTCAACTTCAGCTGTAGTTTCTTCTTCAGTTTCTTCTACTCCCCAATCAAAATCTGAATCATCATCTTCTTCAACTTCTTGAGTTGCCTCTTCTGTTGTTTCTGATGTAGTTTCAGTTTCATCTACTAGAGCTGTAGGCTCTTCTTCAGTAGATTCTTGCTCATCAACTTGACCTACTTTTTCTACTAAGTTGTCAAGTCCAGAAAAAGCTTCAGGATTAAATTCCTTTACTTCTTCACTTAATGTCTCTTTTTTTTCCATTGTTTCTTCCATTTTGCAATATTACGAATTTTTTTTTAATTCTTAACCTGTCCTTTAAGTTGACCTTCCATTTGACTTAACGCAGCATCAGCTTTTCTTGTGCCGTATTGGTCGTCAGAAAGTATTTCAGCTGTTTCTAATTTAGACTGATGCTGAATCTCTGCAACCTTAATTCTAGTCTCATTATCAAGCTGATTCATTTCAACTTCTATTTGTAATTCACGCTCTTTAGCTTCAGCTTCAGCTTGTGCTTGTTGCATTGCACCCTCTTGCTGTTGAGCTTGCAATTCTTTAGCAGCTTCTAAACCTCTTTCAAGTATATGCTCTGCTTCAGTCATAGTATCAGACTTGTATATTCTAATTACGTCAAGCATATCTATTTGTCCAGACTGTAAAGCAGATTGAGCCAACTGAGATACAGCTGCCTTCATTTCTTCGTCTTTACCACCATCACCTAAGAATACTCCATAATCATTTAGAGATACTTCAGGTAGTATAGATATAAACTTGTAAGTTCCATCACCAAACACTGTTGCAGTTTTTTTACCTTCAGACCAACAAGCTTTCATTAAGTTAGCACAACGCATTAACACGTCTTGTTTAACTGTATCGTGTGACCAAAACCAAGAACGAGTTATAGTAGCAGATTGTACTACTGCACGCTTTTGATTACCTACCTGTTCGTATTGCTCTATTTGACCTTCACGCTGTCTAGTTACGCCAGACACTTGACCAGCCATATCTTCCAGCATACCTTTAAGGTTTATAAGTTGCTGTACAGAATTAGATAATGTAAAATCTATCTGCTGGAATTGATTAAATGTTTGCGCCTGTAAACCTTCGTCCTTAGAGTTAATAGGTATAATACCATCATTCTTAATGTGATACATTATATCCTGCATGTTCATTCCAAGATTGGCTGGCATTTGAGCTACATCATAAACAACAGCTTTACCACCAGATCTAGCCATACATAACTCTATGTGATACATAGTTATATTATATAGCATTTGAACATTCTTAAGTAAATCAACCATAGAAACAGAACTACCTGTAGTATGATTTCTAACGCAACCAACATAACTTAAGTTAGCTGCACTAGGGTCATCTAAAGAACGTATTTGATCAGGAACTCGCTGACAATTAACCATAATCGAACCGCCAATCTTTGTAGCTTGCCAAATATCATCAACAACAACTTTACGAACCTTCTCTCCTTTACGCTTTCTATATTTATCAGAAACCATTTTTCTAAACGGCTTATCATTGTCATGTTTGTTAGGACTTATTTTATATTGTATCTTTCTTAAAGATCTCCACTCTGCATGAACTACTTTTACTCTAAGCTCACCAGATTCACCGTTCATGTACCAATTTCTATATTCAGATTTAATATCTGCTTTATTTTGTTGAGACATAGACTCTATAAGTCGTATTTGATCATCATCTAACTTCTCACCAAACTCATCTATTATATCACTAGGGCACAACCATCTTTCTTCTGTTATCCAGTTAGACTCTCCTAAGTCATCTGTTTCTGTAGATAAATCATAAGCGAGAGACCTTGGGTCTACGCGCCTAACCTGTGGGTCACCATCTTTAATTTCTACGCGATAGCACTCCTTACCAGTTATTAGTAGATCCCTAAAGCCCTCCTTGAATTTGTTTTTAATTTTATATCTATTAGTCAAAAATTCTAAACCATCTTGAACTGCTTCTTCTATAGACTCTCTGTAATTGTAGCGCATAAATGTATCTATGTCGTCTGGTACAGGAATTTCCTGACCTTCTGTCTTTACATCCATACCAAGATTTGCCATCTCTTCTTTAACCTCTTCCATTAACTTATTCATTACCATAGTTACTTTATGGTCTTCTTTTCTGTTAATAGCTTCTTGATTAACCGTCACAACTTTGGTATCAAGAGGTCTGTGTAAATCCTCACCTAATAATAGGTCTATTTTAGGTTGTACTATAGGGTAATTCACTAATCGAGCTGGATAATTGTATCCATACTGCTCTGTAAGGTATTTGTAATCGTCACGGTTAAACTCACCGTTATATATATCGTAATTTCTTATATCCTTTAATCGGTACCTATTTTCAGGGCTACTCACATGATCCGTGTGATTAACAATAGCGTCAAGCATGTGCTCGCACCACTTCTTGTCTTTTTTAGAATCAGGTAATAACTGACTAGGAAAATTCTTCATTATTTTATGTGTTTAACAGGTATTCCATTACTATCGTACTTATAATATATAAATCCGCTTTCTTTTATAGACTCTTTTTCTCTATCTTTAACTTCAATTGCAAAGTTATCATTTTCGTGGATTAAACACAAACCAAATGCAATTGCCCTATCCGTATTGCGTGAACCCCAATCGCATAGCTCATCTAGTAGGTCTATAAACCAGATTTCGTCACCCCTTTCTTTTATGTAGTCATACATTAACGACTCCATATATGCTTTAACTTGCTTATTCATATGCACACCATAGTTATTTCTGGTTTTAGTACCAGGTGAGTGTGCCGATCTAGGTTTAGTCTTAAGATACTTTTGAGCTCTGTTTCTCAAAAAGTAGTCCAATATACCAATTTTTGTATATTCAACTAACATTTTTGAATTATAATATACTGCGAGCTTTAAGCATCCTTCGTAAAATTGATCTGCTGTTTCAGGCCTATCAGTATATTCAGCTATTGGTAATCTATATGGTTGATTAGTGTCTGCTATTCTTCTAAATATAATTGCAGAACCCATAGATTCTGATGCTCCAGCTTCGTCTTGGTCATATGAATCAATACCACCAACATCTAACCCTTGAAGGTGAGGCTGTGGTTGATGTAATATTTTATAAGGACCATGAGGATGAGGTGTAAACTTAACTTCATTAGTTAGTCCATCATCATCTATAACCCAATCAAGATTACCAGTTGTAATATGCTGCTCTGGGTCTGTTAGTGTTTGAACTCTAGCTCTCTGCTGATTAAGTAATGCTATATCAAACCTAGAACCTTTTGTTTTCAGGAAAGCTTCCTGTACAGTTAAGGGGTAGTTTTGTAAATGCAAATTGTATGCCTTACTATCCCCACCGCCATCTAATATCTTTTGACGCTCTCCTTCTATATATTCATAAGCTTTCTGCTCATCATCAACTCCAGTCTTAGGGCTAAAGAATCCGTGTAATGCCCTTGATGCAGGAATAAACATCGGAATAAGATTAAATGCATCAGCATTATAATACATATCCATAAAGTCAGCAGATGCTGCATCAATATCACCACCAGTACCACCCACTACAGGGACTCCGTACTGCATTGCCCCATCCATGAAACAAGCTTTCGATGACATGTATGCATTCTTCAGTCTCTTAAACTCCCCTGCCTCTTCAAATATCATTATAGACAGACGCTCACCTTTATATACCTCTGGGTCATCCATCGTTCTACAATGTATCACAGACTGATAGCCACCTATCTCCCAACGCCCCTCAGCGTTCTTCTGCCTATACCCTGCCCGCAACACATCCTTCGTATCCTTTAACCACCCGTGCCGAAAATTAGGATGTTGATTCATCAACCCTTTTTTTGTTTTCTCAAAAAACGAGTTAGCTGTAACACCGAGTCCAGCCGCAATTCCTACTTCGGAATGCGGAAAGAAAGTAAATTCATGACCTACCAGTCCAGAGTTCATATAAGAGAACCCTTTATCTCTAGCTTTAATAACGATCATTCCTTTACCTTCCTTACGACAGGTATCAAATAGCATAAAGTACTCCTTATCCATATCCCGATACCATGGATATATAAGGGATTTACGGTTTGAATCAGTACCATCATTTCCAAGAATCATGTAATAATTCAGATACCAGTAATAATTACCAGGTATCCACTCCCCACCAGGGGGTTTATAACCGTGAATGCACCTATGCATCTCCTCTTCCCAATAATCTTGATAAGCAAGACTACTTACATCTAGATTGGGGTGCCCGTTATTAGGTATGGGCCTGTAATGTTGTACGTTGAATTTCTTAGGCATCCTTAAGTCTTACAGCTCTATCCTCTAAAAAGCTCAGAGTCTGTTCACCACTAATTGTTTTTCTTTCTCCTCTACGCTCAATAGCCTCTAAGAGAACAGTTCTTGTTCCCAGCAGCTTCTCTATACCAATCATAACCTTCTGCAACTCTTCTGCAGTCTCCTGATCCAAGTGCCAGTTATTAATTAGTGTAGTATACTGGTCTATCTTCTTATTGAACGCCTCTAACTGATCGTCAAGAGGATCTCTCTGTAGTGCTCTATACTTCTCTATACCTGCCTGCACCAATGGATGTTTAATGTCAGCCCATTTGGGCTTCCCAAAGATGTCAGATATAATCTGCCGATAACGGTCTTTCTCATTTAGATACCTATAAGGTGAATCGTAATCCTGACTCAAAGCTATAAATTTCATAGCCTTTTGACCTAACTTTTTTTCCTTTAATATCTTTTGGAACTCTGGAACGGCTAATACACCGTTATCCTCATCCTCTATGTTCTCTCCTTTCTTACTTATCTTTAATAGATACATTTATGCTCTTTCTAATTTATATATAAGCATAAAACTTCCTACGTCCATGCTATTAGAATAACCAACAGGCACCTCTACCTCTTCGTAATCATTCGTCTTCTCATTATAATATATATAGTTTAAGGTCTCCACTATAGGGTCATTAAAATATATACCTCTTTCTAATATCTTCCAGTCATGATCTATCAACCACACATCTATCTCATTGTCGATAGCTATACTCGGTGCGAAATCAGAAAAATCATCTGTTATATATACTAGTTCTAAGTCTCCCTGCTCGTTTCTTTCTATATCCCCAAACGGAGTCTCTATAAAACCTTTCATGATGTCTACTAGTTTTGGCATAATACTACTTCTTAGAACGTTTTCTTTTTTTCTTTACAGGAACGCATTTGTCTTTACCGTTCTTTGTACCAGCAAATCTATAACCTTTCCAGCAAGCTTTACCGTCTGCGCCCTTTTTTTTCTTAGTAGCCATTAATACTTTGGTTTTCTTGGCTTAGGCTTAGTTTTAGTCTTTGGCTTTGTTTTTGAATACCCCATTAGTATGTGAATTTAGGATTAGACTTACGGGCTTTGCACTTCTTACACTTGCAACCCTTTTTGCATTTCTTCATAATAGTATTGTTTTAGCAAATATAAAAAAATTTTTTTAGTTGTGGATGTGTGATGCCCTCTGCTGTACACCCCGTGTACTTCCCAAACTTTTGGCTACCGCCATCTATTTATTCAAAAATCAATTCATTTTCTAACTTAACACACACTATCATGAACAACTTGATTCTATTCATCACATGCAAAGTACAAAGAGTAACAGACAAACTAATGGGTATCAAAAGAAATCAATTCACATGCCCAAAGACAGGAGAAACAATTAAACTACCATTTTAAACTATAACCCTTAACACACATTATTATGAACAAAGTATTTTTATCTAGACTAAAGCAAGCAGCTAAAGACCAACCGCTTGTATTTAAAACAATTAAAAACAATATCAAACGCAACTATAAAGCGTCAGAAAAACTGTGGAGAGATAACACAACTAACGACCTTGAGGCTATGCAACGCATAAAAGATGCAGGAAACCTTACAGGATGCCTATTAGGTGCTGTAGTAGTAGCATTTATATAATAAAACACGAGTGTAAACGAGTGATACACTCTCAACACCCCAAATATCACTCAAAAACCTATTATTTTAACACAGAACTATTATTTATAACGATGTATCGCAATGCAATGTAGGAAAGAGATGTATCTCATCCGACTTGTAAACAATATATCTATGTATTTAGTAGTTCATTTAAACTTTGGAGGACAATACAATGGAAGAGTACTTATATTCTAAGAAAGAATTAATCGAAATTATTAAAGGCTTAAAAGAAGAAAAAGCTGAACTGCACAAACAAATAGAAGAGTTACAAAAACTTGAGGTTGAATTACAATCTCTTGGATTGTTGCCATCGTAATAAATAAAGAAACTAAAAACATTCATGGCTTGCCGAACTATTGAATGTTAAACTATTAGGCAAAAAGGAGGATACTCATATGGAAGATTTCGCTAAGAAATTACAAGACGATCTTAAGTCTGCTGTTAAGTCTGTTAAAGACTCAGTAAACAAAGAGATTCACAACTATTCAGGTGCTGAAGCTTGGAGAGATGTAAAGAAAACTGCTGTTGTAACATCAACTGCTGTGTTCACTATATTATGTTGCTTTGCAGGTGAGTAATCACCTCATCCCTTGGAACAAGTGTTCGTTACACTCAGCGATGAGTGCAAGGGAACTATTCAATTCAATTATTAATTAAAAACGGAGTTAGAGTCTACCTTAGTGACTCACCAAACAGTGAATACAAATATTCCAAACAAATTTAAGTGCGCACAAGATGCTGCAAACAGAATAAAGGTATTGTCTACAATGTTAGTTCAAATGAACGAAGATAAAGACACGTTAATGAACGATATTATTGCAACTGACTCAGAAGATGAGCAAGCAATAGACTGCATTGGCGAAATGTATGATCGTTTATTAGACGACATACAATACAACAAAGGGTTACAAGAAGAACTAAAAGCATTTATTGCTGTTGGTTATCCTGCTTGTAAAACTACTAACCTTTCTTGTGTTCAACAAGAATACGAAGAAAATATGGCAATTATTAGTGCCTTAAATGGAAACTAAATAGGCTGCCATCCACAACTTTAAATTCTGCCTGCTCACTGTGAACTAGTCACTACGATTAGTATACAGCTGGGCAGCCAGAAAGTTGTAAAGAACAACTGTGCTATCTCGTATGGAGCAAAGTATCTGATCCAAATACATTCCTGCATAAGTCGTCAACTATTTCCGTTGGGAAAACAAATGTATAAAATTAATTACTAACTCGCAAAGAATTTGCGGCTGGAGAAAACTATTATGAAAAAACTAATCGATTTATTCAAGTTCATTGGTATTCTATCAATCAACGTTATATTACTGTTTATGTTCGCATTAACAGGTTCACTGAGTATGCTATTCTTATTACCATTCGGTATATTTTGTATGGCATTAATCCTAAATGATTCATCGTTATGATACACATTATCATCACACACGCGTTAGCCTTTGGCTTTGGTGCATGTATTGGCGGATACATAATAACAAGCATCATAGAAAATAAAGTTATGAACACATTAAAAGAATTAGACAAATGAAAAAGCGAAAAGCAATACTCGTAGGCTCTAAAGATAGGGCTAAAGTAAAGAAGCGTAGAAGACGCATCGGAACGTTTACCTCTGAGGCAATTAGATTGCAAAGAGAAAAGTTTAATGCTATGTCAACATGGGATAGAATCCTTGCTGACGTAATAAACCTGTAGGCCTTGAGGCTGTGAGGTGACTCGTTGTCACCTACAGGTACTATTAACTAAACTTAATTATTATGGATAAGAAATTCATAGCACAGTGCAAAGAGCACTCAACAAGAAGCCAATGTTATACACCAGACAACTGGTTAAGTACAATTGGAGCTCATTTATGTGAGCTAGGTGTTTTCGTTCTAGGAGCTTACAGTGAGCTACCTAGAAAAGAACCAAGAACTAGTAATTGGATAATTAACTAAACTAAATAACTAATGTCTTACAGGTTAAAATAAAAGACGTTAACTAATCCTGAGAATGCGTATGAGTACAATTAAATTAACTAACTGGAAAGATAATTACAACAATAAAAGAACAGTTGTAACTATGAAACAAAAGAATGGTAAACGCATCGTGGTGTTTACTAATAAGTGGGCTAAAGTACCTGCTAACATATACAACCTTGGAGCTAAAGCTTTTAGAGGTTGGATGAGTAAACAGGAAAACTTACGACTCGTTCAAGTTTATGAGAACGATGAAGTAATAAATTTTAGTCTTGTAACAAAATCATACTATAACAAATATAATAAACAATAGAAATTATGGGAAAAATCACATTTAGCAAAGAGCAGTTAAAAAAGCTTAATAACAAAGAGCAAAAACAAAAAGAAAGAGAACAAGCTGTTGTTTCTCTTAAAAACAAAACTGCAAAGAAAAATAAAGAAAAAGCTGTAAGGCTTAAATTTCTTAATGATTTAAATGGACTTAAAAATCTTATTAACACAGTAGAAATAGCACTATCATGAACCAAAAGAAAAATTTAATAGACAAGGCGTTTAACCTGTGTATCACGGGTTTCGCCATTGCATTAGGTACCTTGCTCTTCGCCTCAGTTGTAGGCGTTGTAGCATCGTTCCTAATCGGACTTGCACCTGTAGTTGCTGGTGCGATAGTAATAGGACTAATATATTATAGATTTAAAGAGTAATTATGGAAACATACATAGAAAATAAAGATGGATTAAAAACACATATACTTTACAAAGGTGAAATGTGTAAACTAAATTATCCTGAAGGCTGGAAACTGATAGAATACTCAACTTATGTTGGTTCATTTGTAGACAGTGAAGGTAAAAAATATGATTTGGGTTATTACAAACGAAAACGTGGAAGTTTTATAGAAATATCTGACGCAACTGTTTACGGCAACGAAGGAGGTGATTACAGCTCTGGTTGTCTTGATTATTTATATACAGGTATAAAATATAACAAGAAGTTTGGAAACCCAATAGAAGGCTATGTAGAACCTTTAGAGTGGTACAAAAACAATGAAGCTTTTGTAGAGTGTTACAAAAGATGTTTAGAGCTTGGAGTGTTTAACGAACTTGATAAAACAACCAAGTATAGAGGTTATCATGAATAGTCAATAAACTTGACTTTTCATTTAGTTAATTTGTAAAAACAATAGTTATGAGTAAAGAGGAATTTTATGACAGCTTAGAGCAATCAAAGCGAACAAATGATTATAAAAATGATTTACCAGCTGGTATATATAAATACGCTGAAGAATTGTTAAAAGAGAAAATATCTCTTAATAAAGAAATTCAAGGCAGTGACTCTTATATTGTTATATATCCTCTCACTCCTAAAGGTGAAATACAATTTCAAGAAGAATCAGAGTATCCTGGACGGGATGAAGTTTATAGTCTTAAATATAACAATGAATTATTTAATGTATCACTATTCCACATACCAGGTTGGTATGAAATATATGAATGGGATTTTGCTAATAACCACATGTAAATATTATGACTAAAGACAAAATGTTAAATGAAATAACAAGGATAGAAGCAGCATACTACAGAAACGTAGGTTGCAATATGCTTGGCTATTACACAAAAGAACCGACAGGTTATCGACAAAACTTAGAAGCTATATACAGCAAGCTAAGTACTAAAGACTTAAATACTCTACACAATATAAAAGTAGTAGGGTTTAACAATTTATTAAAACTTAAAAAGTAAACTATGAAACAACATTGGAAATCACTTGAAAATAAACTTAACGGATTAAAGTTTATTGAACAAACTATAATAGAAAAGAATAAGAAAGCAGAATCTTTCATTAAAGAATACTATTTAAAAGATGGACATACAGTTTACTATGAAAGCAATCATAGTTGTCCAGATTATATAACCTTAGAAGTAATATCGTATGGAATTAAAGGTGACATAGTATGGAGATCAGTAGAAGATATGTATAGTGGTGTTGGTATAACTGATGGTTTTAACATGGAATATAACATGCTTTATGATGAAGGAAAAACAATTAAGTATTTTAATCCAGAATACGCAGGAAAAGAACGCTTTGAAGCAATTATAAAGGTTGTAACAGGTAATGGTTATCCTGGTCTTAATCATAAGGTTGTAGACACACATGATGTTTCTGACCTTATTGAACTTATGGAGAATAATTACAAACGAACAAATTCATGCATTAGGATTAATCAGCAAATACAAGATTGCGAAAAATTAATGGAAAAATATTTGTGGGAAAAAAAGAAACTAACTAAAACTAAATAATTATGAGCACACAAGAACATTTACCAGAATTAGTTATAGCTCTTCAAAGCAAAGTTCAAGAACTTGATACAGAGCTTAAACTAGAAAACGAAAATAAACGAAGTCACGTTGTAGGCTTACAATTACAGATTGAAAACTTACAAGAAGACAACAACAAGTTAGTAGAAGTAATCAAGGGGCTTGACCCTACAAATCCAATTTTACAACATCTTACACTATGACAGATCCAACAGAAATTAAAGACGTGCCCTGCAGTTGCTGTGGCGCATTTGTATCGGAAGACGAATTACAAAATACAGACCACGATTGGGGTGTGTGTTATGAATGTGAAAAAGAACTAGAAAAACTATGAGAAACAACAATAAAATAATAGCAGAGTTTATGGGACACAAGCCCAAGAAACTACTATACATAACATTGTATAGGGATTATAAAGATTGGAATCAACTTATGCCTGTTATAGAAAAGATAGAAGGCATATTTGTTGAACAACCCGAATTAGATTGGACTCTTTATGATGACATTAGATTTAATGTACCGTATTTAGACGATACATATAACTCAGTACTATACACTATTAAACAATTAAAACTATGAAGAAAACAGTAAAGAATTTATTCAAAAGCCAAACACAAGACGTAAAACTATTACGAGACTTTATGTTTGCAAAAGATTACGACAAAGTTATTTATAAGTATAGTGAGTCAATAGATAACGCTATTGATGTTACTATGCAGATAGGTAGAAAGTCAGTTAAGACAGCCACCGTACTTGCAACCACTACAGGTATGATCATTGGAACATTAGTGGGAACTATATTTGAATAATTATGGAAGGAATAGACATTGGAATTATGATAGCATCAGTGCTAACAATTTTATTTGTAAGCTGGGTTCATAAAGACAGACCAGAAGATAACTATGATAATTAGAAACGTTAAAAGAAAATCCATGGTCATTCGACCAAGTGGTAGGTCAACAGACTATATCACTCCGTCATTTGGCCATGGTTGTTTATATAACTGTTCATACTGTTATATGAAGCGTAATAAAGTAAAAGGCTTAGACATAGCAAATAACCATCGTGAAATACTTGAACATGTGTTAATACATAGTAGGTTTGCAGACGCAGAAAAGCCAAATCAAACACATCCTGTGTACACTACATACGATATTAGCTGTAACGAAGACTTTGCTCTTCACGCAAAATATCATCAGTGGCAAGACATATTTAAATTCTTTGTTGACCAACCAGACCTTATGGGATCGTTTGCTACAAAGTATGTAAACCCTAAACTACTTGACTTTGATCCTAAAGGTAAAATCAGAATAAGGTTTAGTCTTATGCCACAAAAACTAGCAGACATACACGAACCAGGAACATCTAAAATACTTGACCGTATAAAAGCTATTAATCCTTTTATAGAATCAGGATATAATGTTCATGTAAACTTTAGTCCAGTAATATTATATAGAAACTGGGAACAAGATTACGCAGAATTGTTTGATATGCTTAATGATTATGTAGACTACAAAAACGAAGTCTATGCAGAAGTTATATTTCTGACACACAACGAGGGTAGACACAATCATAATCTAAAAACAAACCCTAAAGCAGAGCAACAGCTATGGGTTCCACATCTGCAAGAAATAAAAACATCACAATATGGTGGTAAAAATTTACGATATGAGCGACACTTAAAATCTAAATACATTAAACGATTTAAAGAGATACATGGCTCTATAATTCCATGGAACAAGATAAGATATATCTTTTAAATCCGTCACAAATGACAGTAACAGTTTGGTTAAAAGAAGAAGTTGTGCTAAATTGGGCACAATATAAAAATGATTTACACAGGATATTTTACATGACTACAAGAGAGCCAGGCGATCTTGATATGGTTAGAGTAAATATAACATTTGAGCAGTATAAAAAAATAAAATCACACTTATTATGAAAAAAGGGTATCACGATTATGTTCCACACATAGAGGCTGAAAAAAAAGCACCTAAAAAATACAAGAGCGGATCAAGCTCGTTAACAATTCTTAGTACAATACCTAAAAAACCCGTAGGCTATTTAATGCATATGGGTAGTATTGTGCAGACAACAGACGAAAAAGGCAATATTAATGTTGACAGTTTTGTTTTACAGTTTGGAACACAGGCACCAAAGCCTGGGCCAAATAAAGTACATATAAATCCTGCAACAGCTCACGCATCAAGGTTACTTGACAAGTGAAAGAACGCAAAACTTTATGGTGGTGTAAATATAAAATAAGGGTTTGGAAAGAAGTTTACTCTAATAAAACTAAATCCACTAAACTTTCACATTTACATCGAGATTATAAGGTAGAGGGATTTTTAAAAGGTAATTGTCCTAACGACCT
>Ga0315315_10001734_pt1 | contig 20025 bp, 25 predicted proteins | sample M140m3416metaG_FD_203699 | JGI IMG/M metagenome (GOLD analysis project Ga0315315, IMG submission 203699) | Ammonia-oxidizing marine archaeal communities from Monterey Bay, California, United States - M1 40m 3416 | ecosystem: Environmental > Aquatic > Marine > Intertidal zone | place: USA...
TTATTTTTTTGGTATGGTGATACACCATTATCAACAAGCCATGTAGCCCATTCCCACTGTTTTTTTCGTATGGCAATATGTAAAGCGGTATCGCCATCTTTTGTAATGATTTGCAATGGTTCGAAATTTTTACATTCGTCCATGGCACCAATCATCCAAGTAGCTACATCTTTAAGTGAACGTTTACACACATATAAAAAAGCAGGCTCCCCCGAAATATTGGCCTTTAATATCCATGGAACCCACTCCCGTCTAGCATATCTGGTTAAGTTGCTGTGTAATTCGCCTGTAATACAGGATAAAACAATGCCATGAACGACATATATAAAACTTGCTACATCGTTATCAAGTCTCGAGGCAATTTTTTCTAGTGTATATTGTTGGTTTTTTACATGTACGCCTGAAATTTCTAGAGGTGCATTACCTATGATTTCCATAATAGATGAAACCGTTTGTGTTTTTTTTTGTAAAATGGTGCACCATGGCGGTTCCAATTGTTCAACAGATTCTTGAAAATATTCCTCAAAGTCTGATTTTAAAGCGGACATCTTGGAAAAATATGTTATATGTTTATACAAGTACATTTATAATCAATGGATTTTTTTTTTGAATATTATTATGATTTAATCCAGAGGGCGACATTATGTTCAGCTCTTTCAAATATATGTCTTAGTTCGTCTGCTGTGGGATAACTATACCAATGTTTGAACATGTACATGTGAACATCAGAATATGTTTCATTAACATCGAAAACATTTTCGCGTTCTTCGTATGCTTCAATCAGTTGATTTTGTTCCAAAGCCGTACTTATTTTTTCAATTTTAATTTTTTTCCTTAAAACAACCTTGACGATATTTTCGTTGGACAGAATATTATTCTTGCGTCTAATAAACTTTAAATATTCAACGACTTTAATTATTTCGTGTAAAGGAAGGCCTATAGAAGCAACGACGGTCGTCGATAACACTGCAGATGTTTTAAATCTCAATTCCATTTTTTCCTTAAATTTTTGCAGATGTATAGCTTTTTTAGAGCCTATAGACCATGCAAATGTGGTTATTTTACCCCTTTCTGTGTCATTTAGACATCTTAAAAAAAAGAGTATATCGTTTGATATGATATGAATATGTCTTTGCGACTCCTTATTTAGGTTTTCATATCTATCTAGTTCAATTTCGGTGTCTGATTGGACAATAGACGCAAATGAATATACCCAAGACATGTTTACGATACAATCAATATGTCTAACTAGCGCATCTAAACGCTGACGACTTCTCTGGGCCATGATTGTATCACAATGAAATAATACATCTTTTTTCAGACTTAGCTTTTGAAAAGCATCTTCTACATTAGCACCAGGTGGTTCTATTTCTACAGTCGATGGCGATTCTTCCATAGGACTTTCTTTCGATTCCACTGGACTTTCTTTCGATTCTGCTGTTTTGGGCTCTGTTGGTGTGGTTCCCATCAGAGATAAAAGTTTTAATATGTGTTCATCTCTGATGTCTGGTGTTGCAACGACATCTTTACCCAAAATAAAATTATAATATAATTCGTGCGCATCCATTTTAGTTCTGAATGTTGGCCTATATATACTCGTCGGCAGTTGTAGAACATGCCTCCCAAACGTACGCGCGATTTAAATAAACAGGTCAACAATGAAGCTAGAAAACGTCAGTGTGTGCATCAGCGAGGAAAACGTAAAGTAAGTATTTTATTTGACGGGCGCGGCATTCAGAATGCAATTGTTCGCCATATAAAACGCGAAGATACTTCTTATATAGTAGGATGTGTCGCTTGGCTATCGAACAAACGTATATTGAAAACGATGGCCGAGCATTTGAGGGGCGTCTCTATTATTTGTACCAAGGACCGTTTGACAATGCGTAGAAAGAACCAGCAAGCGTATTCAAAGTTATCTGGGTGTTTTCAAGGCGGTGTTATCCGTACCATGGGTGAAGGGCGCGGTCGTTTCAAAAGTCTTATGCACCATAAATTTTTGATTGGATTGTCTCCGGAGCGTATTCCGATTTGGATTATGAATGGTTCTTTCAATGTCACAGAGTCCGCCGTTACAAATTTGGAAAATATTATGATTTTCGACGACCCGGAAATTGCCAATACGTTTTTTGATGAATTTAAACGACTTCACAGAATATCACAGACACTCAAAATAAAAGCATAGAAAAGTATTTAATAACATTCTTTTTTTTTAATATGGTGACTAACCAAATGATTATCGAAACTTATTTCAGAAATAGCCACGGTATACGTGGGGCGGCCCGTGCCTTAGGTATTAGCAAAATAAGAGTATCCAAAGTCGTACTAGCTTATAAACGCGCCCACAATATACGCTAAACAACAAAAGGTTCTATTTTTTTAGTTGCAGTTAATCTTGTGGATATTAACCTTGTCGATATTAGCGCATGTACAGCAGACACTGCGCATATCGATAGGCCAGCAAAAACCCACCCCACTGGTTTATCATATTGTGCATACCAATATGGTAATTTTCCACTTATCGAACGACCACCAGCACCAACATACACAGCTAAAAATATATTATAGACAGACGTATATAATATAGGCTTCCAAATATCTTTGGTATATATTTTATACGGCTGTAAAATCATCGCTATCATATTAAGCCCATGCGTCACTACAGTTAATACAATGTTACTAAAATGGGGCGTTGATATACTTATTGGCGCTATGAGTACCCAAAACCCAACACAAACGACGATAGACGGTGCGAATAAAAACGGAAAAAGTTTTGAAGCGTATGATTCTTTTTTTGCGACAAGAAGAGCAAAGAAGATGGTTTCGAGCGTAAATGTCCAGATTGTATAATATATAAAAATATATTGCTGCTCTCTAAACCAATCAAACAATAAAACAACCGCAAATAAAATCAACCAAAGTTCATTCATACATATTAAAAAAAATTCTTTATATACTTTAAAGTGTAACGTATGTCCAACGCGTATCCTCAGTAAATGCCCTTAAAGATGTAAATGCGCCATCGGTTAGTTTTTCTATAAGTGGCGGCAACTCTTCGTCTATAAATCTCTTAAATTTTTCCGGAGGCACTCTTGGAGTATCTTCCGTAAACAATTTGCGTGTCTCCGGTTCTTGATATAGCGCGAAAAAAACCAAGGCATGTTTTCCAATCCTATCGTTTGTTTGGACTGTTTTCTGAAGCATTTGTTTCAATCTTAACGAAGCATTTGGATACTTTTGCAAGACTTGATTGCAAATATGGTCACAGATATCGTCCAACGTTTTTGCATCCGTATTGTTTATAATGTGATATAACAAATCTTTTTTTTCACGTTTGTTTTCAATAGTTGACATAGACGAATACATATTCTACACTTTTCTATATGCGATATTTTTGATCGTTCCTTTTTGTAAATGGATTTGCCATCCTCCGGGAGTATAACTTTCTCTTTTATCAGACAGTCATGCAGCGTTTTGAAACCTTTGAAAACGTCTGTCATTTTTTTATTCAGAGCAAATTAGATAAAAGGTACATTGAAACGATAGACAAACAATTGGAAAAGACACCAAACAAAGATTTAGTCGCACTAGTTAAGCAAGTCAAGTCTTTCCACACCATGAGAAGATTATTATGCCTAAAAATATGCAAACATCTAGGTAACAATCCCATTTTAAACTCGTTAGCTTCTAGCCAGGGTGTCATACAATATAAAAAATGTCCCAAAGATGGAATGTGTGCGTTATCTAAAACAAAAATAAACGAAAAAAACGGCATACTATTGATTCTCGATGGAAATAACCTAATTACAGTACACTCTAGATACAAAATTATATTGTATCATTTTTACATGCTTGTACATATGCCTGATGAAATAGGGTTAGAAGCGGTCAAATGGTTAAAAAAACAAAAATGGTGGCAAAATGGCCAAGAGTGTAGTACATCAGACTGTACGAAAAAGATAATAAACTATAATGACCATGTTTTTGCTAAAGGGCTCTATGTAAAATTAAAATCAACTGCCGAATACATAGAAAAAGAAATGCCCAAAATACCATTACAAATCGCTTTATAGATACTCGACATTAACAGGAACGGGTCCAGTGGCCCGTGCCGATGAAAAAAGTCGCTCCACGTGGTCGCGCGTGTCCGTGAGTTTTTTACACGGTGTTCTAATATAAAGTGTTACGTTGGGATTTTTAAATTCACCATCTGCTACAAGGAAACGCCCCGCAATCCCTGTGGTTTTTATCTCTTTCACACGTTTTAATATCCTGTCGTTATGGCCAAGTTCCATAAACCCGCGACGCAATGATTTTGCGGCTATAGACATCTTATCGGAGCTCATTTCGTACGTTTTCTGCTCTCTAATAAACATATTGGAGAAAGAACTATTCAACACCACAATACATGTCTTTTTTGTTGTCGCACCATCAACATACACAATTTGAATACGTTTGGTGTGTTCTCGGACAGTAAGTGGGTCAACGCCTTTCTTATAGCGTTCTTTCGTCAATTTAATGCGTTTTGGACCCTTCTTATGCGCACGAAGCAGTTTCTTCCATTCTTCCGACTTTTTTTTCTTGCGGGGCCTGCGACCCTTGGTCATTATTAAAGTTTAAATGACGTGCTAAATAAAAATAGATTATGTCTTAACATTATACAAATTTAGAAATTTCCTTAATTACATCCGGTGGCATTCTACACCTGGCCAAAATAGCCGACCCTTGACCCACGGCACGTTTCTTTATATTCAAATCCCACAAACGTTGTAACAACGGATTTCTTGTTGTTTCGGGAGGAGAAGACCCGATGTCCAATAGAAAATCAGCTATGCCCCAGTGACGACCCAACAAAGCCCATGCTACTGGGTTCAAAGTTGGGACAGTATCATGTTGACTATCCTCTAAAGTATACGGGTCGAAATCAATATCAGCACCATTTACAAGCAATGTTACCATAGCGTCAAACTGACCGTAAAACACAGCAGCAGAAAATGCAGATATTTTAGGGGACCAACCATTTGTATAAACACTCATATCGCGGTCCATCTTTTGATGAAATTTTTTTACCTTTCGAGACTCCCATTTTCGCCGAAAATTCATAATCACATCGTAGCCATCTACATTTAAACCACACTCTACCATTTTTTGGAGCGTAGAAACGTGACCATTGGCCGCCGCCAACACCATTGCACTGTGTTTTGAATGTCGAACGCCATAGTCCAGAACAAGAGCGGGTAAAGCTACGACATCGCCCACTAAGGCAGCATCATGCAACATTATAGCTTTAGAAGTTTCCTGAGATTTAGAAGTTTCCTGAGATTTAGAAGTTTCCTGAGATTTTAGAAGTTTCCTGAGATTTGTCTATATACAGACAAAGACACTGTTCAATGCAATCCTTCCAAAATGTTAAGTGGACACCCATATTACACGAAGAAACCTTTAAACATAATGGAAAAGAGCACACGGGCGCTTATTACGTCATATCCGATTGGAAAATACCGTTTACGTTCCAAGAATGGACCAAAGAATTAGGATTAGAAACAAAAACACCTCCAGAACATATCTACACATTCTGTGCACAAAGATTGACTCGACCATTTTGCAAGCGAATGGTCGCAGAGGCTCAAACAAGACTAGAATGCGACCCGGGATTCGTCAGCCCTGTCGAGAAAATGGCGTCCTTTTATATTTTAAAGCTTTTGGCGGTGACCGCCAAGCATAAAGCATGGGAACTGTGGGATAAAGTTCCAAAAACAGAAGCTCTATTAAAGGATGAAGTTTTTTGTCTGGCAGTCATCGCTTTACATCCGGTTCTATACGGTAAATTGCACCCTGTTGGGCGAAATAATAGACGCGTATGCCTAGAAGCTATCGCGAAATGGGACCTCCCAAAATATTCATTACTGCAATTTGCGCATCCATATGCCCTGCGTACTTTTCAAGGGAAAAACATTCATCCTAATGTCATAGGACTACATCTTCAACATCACACTGATTCAGAAACACATTACTGGGTATTCGATGATTATTCCGTCATAACTAGAGCAATAGGGAAACCGGGGTCAAGAAGATGGTTTGAAATGGAGTTTGTGGGTCCAACGGCAGCAAATAAGATTGTGGAGGAGAGGAATAAACATAATAATTCTATAGAATCTTTAAAACCATTTTTAGAGAAAAATAAATATGTAAATTCATTTTAACCCTAATCTTCTATATCAAAGTATATCGAGATTTCGCTTAAATTTAAGCGAAATCATTCCCGCCAGAATTTTTGTAAGTCGCTTAATTTTAAGCGAAATCATTCCCGCCAGAATTTTTGTAAGTCGCTTAAATTTAAGCGAAATCATTCCCGCCAGAATTTTTGTAAGTCGCTTAAATTTAAGCGAAATGTTGGTCCGGGAATTTTTTGTAAATTCGCTTAAATTTAAGCGAAATGTTGGTCCGGGAATTTTTATTTTTTGTACCTATTTAGTACACACTACAATCATAAAATGTCTTCTCTCGCCGCCCCTAAATCTGGCGACGCGGCCCCTAGAAAAAGGAAACGCGGCAGTTTAAAGAAAACGCAAAAAACACCTGCTAGAAAACATCGCCCGTCTCATTCGGTAGTCATTGACCAATGGGGCACAAAAGAACACTTTAGTAAAGAAGAATCTGAAGTCGGCACATGTACAAACTATGGGACTTGTGACGATGACGAAGACCGTCTACACGATGTAATTGAGCCTGACCTAAACCCAGACAAAGACAATAAAACTCCTAGTGATGCCCCCAGGGCCATGTTTCATCATCTCGTGTATGTCCGTCAGCGTTCTTTGCAAGACGACGACGGAAATTCCATCTGTGGGACAGCCGCATTTGGAGAGGATGTCCACTGTCCATTGTCTAAAAACGTCTTTTTTGACGATTTGATAGATAAAATATATGGTAAAATTCCATTCGCCGATGATTACCCAAAGAAAAAGCTTATATCTGCGTGTGCAGAGGACGTGGACATATTGTCATGTGCCAAATGGGTCAAGAAATACTTAGAATGTAAAATAGCTTATCTGGAAGAAAATCCCAAGAAAAAGGTTGGTATTGGTCAAAGTAAACTGCATCACGCACACATATATATTATTCAAAAACTATTGGAATTGATAGAAAATATCATAGTTGAAGAACTGACCAATACTCCAAGATTGTCTGATGCTGCCGGAGCGGCGGCGGCCGCTCCGGGCAAGAGCGATGCCGCTCGTCTTAGAAAAGACATGGTATTAATATTTTAATGTAACGAGTGTCCTTTACCAGCAAATCTTTCATTATTTAATTTACTAAATTTGGCGAGTCGCTTACGCCGCCCCTGTACAACTTTTTGCGACGGTGCCATAGAAGACGAAACGGTCTTCCCATCAACACGCCTACCCCCCAAACGGGGTATTTCCTGTTTGGGGGCAGAAACACTTGTTTTGGGGGGGATTGGCGGCGGGGCAACACTTGGTTCCGGTGCAGAATATCCAGGCGGGACTTCAAATTCAACATTACAGTCTGTTTCTAATATGCAACACGCTGCTTCGGGCCATATTTCTTTTATTTGGATATTGTATTGATTTGTGTCGTATTTTATGGTGATTTGGTCACCCTGGGTAAGACAGGTAAAATGTCGTAATTCATGTTCGAGGACAGCCTTTGGATTAGATAATTTCAAGAACTGGTGTTCTACAGGCTGAATCTTGACGAATGTTGCCTTAGGCAATGAAATGTTTGTTATTCTGACGCTTTGGCCTTCTCGCACACATAAATTACCCATCATCCAAAAGGGTATATACATATGGCCTTCCGGGGCACTAAACTCTAAAACACCACAATGTGTTACACATTGATTACATTCTAATTTAAACAACATGGGGAATTTCACATTTCTTCTGTTCAATGCGGCCAATAGCGAAGCTGGCAATAGTATTTTATCGCCTCTTTCGTGTTGTGTTTTGTCTCCTAACGGAAATAAGCCGAATGAAAAACATCTTAGCGTCCTATAGACCGGGGATGAGGCTGAATCAGAAAGTTGTTGTCGCGCCCATAGGCCAAACATATCAATATGATTGGCTTTTTCTAAATAGTTTAGAAAAATATAATTTAGAATCATTTAAATTTAGACAGTATAAAGAACAATATTTATTTTTTAAAAAATATGTTGGCACGTTTAATGAAAATGAAGCGAGAAGAAATTGAATCTTCGTTTAACATTAGCGGCAAAAAAGGTAAAGAGGGCACTACATTTTTAGCGACTGACCCTGCAAACGGTCACAGATACGCTATAAAACTCTTTAAGAAGAAAAAATCGGCCAAAAAAATAAATTTGGAAGCAGAATTGCAACAAATGGCGGCGGACGAGGGCGTTGCGCCTATCATTCGGGGAGTATCAACGACTGAAAAATTTATTATTATGGACGCATTAAAAGAAACCATTGTACAAAAAGCCAAGCGTGAAAATTGGAAATCTCTTCCCTATGAATACAAAGCAATGCTCTATGCTCTCTGTATACGTTTAGATGCCGCAGGTGTCGTACAAAACGATGGAAATCCGTTAAATTTGATGTTGGATAGTAATGGGCGTTTATACATTATAGATTATGGGTTTGCAAAGAAAATAACATCCAAAATTAAAAAAGACCGCGGCCCGCAGCCAAATATAAATTTGACCTTGTGGCATTTTTCTAGACAATTGCGCCATTATAGATTGGAAAACGACTTGATAAATATTGTAACCTCGTACACTGGGGACAAAAAAACAAACAAGACCCAAAACTACGCATTTAAAGACCATAGTTTACTCGCAGATGGCGAGGCTTTGCTTGGCAAAGCAGCGGCTGCGAGACCAGTCGCCAAGCCTAGAGTCGCCAAGCCTAGAGTCGCCAAGCCTAGAGTCGCCAAGCCTAGAGTCGCCAAGCCTAGAGTCGCCAAGCCTAGAGTGAAGCGTCGCCGAGCGACGACGCCACCGAGTAAGACGCGTCCCTCAACCAAAAATACATTTAAGAAAAAAACTAAAAAAACGGCCACATTTAAGCAACATGTAAAAACACTGGAAGGAAGAATAGACGCACGCCGTAGAAAACGCAATTAAGAAAAATCTATTTTTTGTATATATTTATAGAACTCTATTTTTATAAAATGGATAAGAAATTGGCTGCTGCAAAAAATCAAGGGCTTGAGCCAACATATATATTAGATGAAGAGCCCGTTCGTTTTTATAGCAATGCAACAGCCCCGATGCATATTTTAAGCAATTTCTATGGTTCTCATTGTGTTATAGGCGATGAAACATATCCTTCTGCCGAGCATGCTTATCAATGTTTACAAAAGATTCAAGGTTCGCGCGAGGATTGGCAAGTAGGGGGTCGTTTTTGTGATTGGGATTTTGTTTATGACACTGTGAATACAGACCGCATATCTCAAAAAATAAAGCCTTTGTCAGCTTCAAGATGGAAGAAAAAAAGACAGATAGGAATTTTAGCGGTTCTTGTCATACGACGTCCTGAATTATTTGATTTAAATTTAGTAGATATTGACAGTATGAGTGTGGATGAACGAAAACGTTATGATACTCTCTCTTTGTCTTATGAAAATCGTTGGTATCCTATTTTTGAAGCCAAATATTCTAATGATGCCATTAGAACGGTGTTAACCAATACATATCCGCACCCTTTGGTTGAATTCAAGCGAGGTGCCCATAAGAAAATATTGCAAGCGTTTAATAAGAATGGCCATTCAAACATGCTCGCTCATAAAGCGGAGGTTTGGGGTGCCTACAATAATGGTAAAGAAATTTGGGGTCAAAATGTAACTGGTTTTAATCTGAGTCGTTTTAGAGATTCTTTAAAGAAGCCTGCTCCTCCCCCTCCAGAGGCCGAACCAATGCGAAAGAAAGCTAGATTTATACAATACGTATCAAATAATTAGATTTGGCATATTTTTATATTCGTTCCACTTGTTATATATTTGTAACACAATATCATTTTTTTCTAGTGTGGGTTTATTGTATGGCGTGGAAACTGAAAAGATAGAATCGTTTTGTTCGACAAAATGTTTGTTATAACAGAAAGCCAGTGTGTTGCATAAGCTTTTTTTGACAGAATCGTGTATATTAATGGTGTCTTGTGTTTTTATATGTATTGAATATGTTTCATAGTCATTCCGAATATGTATACCTAATCGTTCCATTTTGGTAGAAAAAATCCATAATAAACATTGCAAGTCGGGGTTTTTTTCAATTTGAATCATATGCTTATTTTCTTGAATTTAAATATGTTTGATTTATGGATGTAGTCGGATTTCTCTTCCATCCAATGTAAATAATTTAGCACCTGGTGGTATATTTAGAACAGGCTTTGCTTCGGTATGTTTATGTTTAAATAGGCATCTAAATAAACATCCAACGAGTGACATTATGAATAGAATGAGGATGATATAAACTGCACATTGTTGTTGTTTGATAACGACGGGTGTTCTGTGTTGTGAATGTAGCAATGGTGAAAGTGGTGACATTTTATAGTTTATTTAGTGAATGCTTTTATAATATAACATGTGATTAAAATAGTTTTTTTTTGCCACTTGAGGTATAAATGTTATGTCATATATGGTGATGTTATGGAGATTAGGAGGTTGGTTTTTATTGTTAATGCATTTATTTTTTCCTGAACCATATAGGGAACAACTGTTGGCGGCTCAATCTATTTTCATTACACTTGCTCCCAAAATTATGTCGTTTCATATAGCTTCTGCATTGTTATGTTTGTTATATGTTTGTCAAACCGACGACATTGCTTTTGAATGGGCGGCGTTTATTTTACACCATTTGCTTGTATTTGTATTCGTGATATCCAAGTATTATTTTAATGAATGGCGATATACATTTGGTTGCGTGTTATTTTGGTCTGTACGTTGGATGAATACGACAAATATTTATGCGGAACATCCCATTCGAGGTTGTGTTAGATGTTTATTATTTGGGTTTTTAACCGCTCGTCAATTTTCTTGTGTGCATGCACTCAAATGGTGTTGGATATTTTTTGTTCATGAATTTTGTTATGTGTGTATTCCCGTTCAAATGTTACACGAAGTATATTTTGGACGTTCTGTAGCGAATACTGAAGAAATTGTATAAAGGGTCTATTTTTTTATTGAATGGAATTTCATATTTTTGTATTGTCTACAATGTCTGTCGAAATGACACAAGCAAATTTAAATAAATATAATAAAACGTTTATCCTTGATGATAGTATTATTCAAAAATTTAATTGGGAACGTGATGGTGAAATATCTGTTTGCCTTTGGGTTATTAGCCAGCATCCAGCTTCCATGGAATTGTCTAAAAATCTTATGCAGTTTATGGATGCGTGTTGTGTGTGGTATCATGACAAATCTGCTCTTTCGTGTGTAAAAGTTCGTGAGGGCGTGAATTTTATTGAAAAGCACAATGATAATATATGGCTAATGTCCACTACTATACCGTCTATTCGTATATCTCATAAATCGAGAATCGAAAGATGTTTTGATTCAAATGGATTTGAGAGACCTTATTTGTACACTACATTGGATACATCTATTGAAAAAATATTAGAAACAGAATTAAAGGTTCAAAAAAATTTATACAGCTTCTAAAACGCCAAACCAGACCAATATGTTCGGAATGCGATACCACACCACCGCAAAAACAAACGTAGTTATGATGCTTCCGAATGTCATAGTACATCCTGGAGTAGCGCATGCTGGCGTCGCATTGTCATAAGTATCTGCGGCATCATGCCCGGCAACTCTTCTGCCTAAACCAGTATCAATTTTATCACAGAAATTGGTCCATCCAACATAGGACGCCATGAATAATGCGAAACCAATGATAGCCCACGTGATAGTAAGGCCAAGAGTGGCTTTCGTTTTTGATGAAGCATCTTTCATGACCTGAAAAGTACTTTTTCCGGTGGACCCTGCTTTGGAAATAACATCTTTTTCTTGCTGCACAACGGCAACGCACGTGTGTGCTGCGAAAAGAATAACCTGAATAGAAAGTACGACAAATGTCATCTGGCCAAAAATAGAAAGTGCGTTGTTCGTATTAAAAGGTGCACACTCGGTGAGTTCTTTAGTTCTTTCACAGTCTGGTGCAACAACCCATCCAGAATTCCAATTTTCAACGGCATTATCCGCGTTATTGTCTGAAGATGCTTTGCATACGCCAGCTGGGTCGCGTCCAGCGACCAATCCATTCGCTCCTTCTACAAAGTTGGAACACCCAGTGTCCAATTCCAATTTATATCCGTTCAATATCTGAATATATTCTCCTTCTCTGTCATCTCCATCGCCATATTCGGCAATTTTCAGGTTTGAGCCTGGGAAATTAGCGGAATCCATAGATACGCCAAGTAATATAAAAGTTACAAGGGCTGAAATTGCGGCGATACTACCAAATACACCTCTAGAAATGTTTAATGCTCTATCTGCTTTCATTGTTTTTAAAAAAAAAAATACTCTTTATATACTCCCTGTATTTGAACCTCGACGAAGGACTACTAATAGTGTTGTATTGCGCTGTTTAACATTATCCTCCCCGACCTGTGTCAGTGTGTTTAATACGTTTTTTTCTACGAACCAGCCATTATGAATGGCTATACCAACCGCTTTGCATACCGTATTGACAACAGTACCACAACCTCGTATAGAAACTGTTTCTATAGATTTTGAATTCATGGCTTCTATAATCGAATCAACCGTTTGATTTCTCCTTACCGTAAATTCCAATGAATTGTTCATTGGGGATATACAAACATGTAACGCGGCAATTCCAGTATGCGTTGGTTCTATGGAAATGGTTACGTCATGCCGACGCCTCCTAAAATAATCACACGCGAATAAAAGCGGTGCTTTATCCTCTTCCATGGTCCTAAAAACAAATGCATGATTCTGAGCTAATATATTTTCTATACGTTGTACCCACTCTTTTTTCTGCATTATAAACTACAACGAATCATATAAATACTACTGTTCTTTAAAAGCTTTATGGATTGCATCCCCTGACGGGTCCATGCATTTTTTAAATGTGTCGTGCCATGCCGCCGCTTGACCTGTTGAACATGCGATGGATGGCTGATATATTACAGTACGGTCAGCTTCTGGAACATGTTCAAACATTTCTGAAAATATTTTACGATATAGGAATGCTTCTTTGGTATCCGGCGTTTGAAAAGGCCATCTTTCGGCCGCATTCTTTAAATCGCTTTCAGAAACAGTAGAAGCAGCGTAAATCTGCAATGCGTCAATCCAATCAGAACCAACTGCATCAGAAAATTGTGCCTTTGTTCTATCTACAATATAATCGGGTAAATGTTCTCTAAAAGCATCCCTTAAAAACCATTTTTCTGGTTTTGGTCCATCCGGATGTGTTCCGGACAATTTCATAGTCGGTGAAAGCCAATTCATGGCAAAATCGACAACACCTTTGTCTAAAAAGGGCACTCTCGTTTCAATGCCAAAATCGGCCATAGATTTATTTGCTCGTAGACAATCGTATGCATACAATTGATTTATTTTACGTATACATTCTTGTTCCATTTCGTTCTCATTCGGACAATACAAATTGTACAAATAACCAGCAAACAATTCATCGCTTCCTTCGCCGGACAAGACCATTTTAATACCGGTTTTCTTTATAGCCCTGGCCAATAGCCACATGGGCGTAGAAGCGCGAATAGTTGTCACGTCATACGTCTCAACCGCTTGAATAACATCGCGGAGCGATTCAATGCCTTCTTCTACAGTGTATTCTATAGAGTGATGCAAAGTTTGTAATTCAGCGGCCAATTGTTTAGCCTTTTCAACATCTGGCGAACCTTTGAGGCCAATACAAAACGAGTGAACCGATGGATAATCTGGACGTTCTCCTGAAATAGCCATTTCAACTGCTAATCTAGCGACAATAGAGGAATCCAACCCGCCTGAAAGCAAGACGCCCCATGGGACATCTCCCATAAGTCTTTTGCGGACTGCCGCTTGCATTAGATGTACTATATTCTGTCTGGATGATGATTTATATTGGTACGGCGCGGCCCATTTAGTAAATGTGATGTCTGAACCTATGATAAAATCGGCATAAGACCCTGTGGGAACACACTTGGCCTTTTCAGAAGTAATGCATGTCAGTAGAGACGATATAACATCTTTTGAATAATACATGGGCGTCACACCAATGGCATCTCGTCCAAAAATAATTCGCTTGGTGTTTGGATGGTATAGTACAAATGAAAAAACGCCATCGAGTGTTTGAATAGCTTCTGGGCCATGGTCCACAATAGTTTTCACCAGGTGATGACAATCGGTTTCCTTTTCTCCAATTTCAGCATTGTATATTTCTCCGTTCATAATACCGACCCACTCTTTATAAAAAATAGGTTGGCCTGATGCGTTTGGTCTCACAAGTGCCAAACGCGTATGTCCCATAAAAATATCCGCGTCCTCAAAAAATCCAGATTCATCCGGACCTCTTCTTTTAAGGGATTCCAAAGAAGGTCTAGAGGTCGGCCGGAGGAAGACAAGAATACCACACATTTTTTAAAATAAAAAGACACGTTTATATATTTTAACATTATCAATTTGGATTTTTTTTAGAACGTTTGTGACCATTTTCATTCCCTTCTAGACGTTTACGTTTTGTTGTAATAGGACGCGCCTGTTCTAAAATTGTTTGTGGATATTCAATATCCGGCCGAATGTATTCTTCGGCTTCTACTACGGATTCCGAAATCTCCAAGGGCGTGTAGGAAGCTTTGCCTATTAAGCCTGTCCATTTTCCAACTACATAGTCGTCGATGTCTTCTCTGATACTGTAATCGCTCATGGTTCTAGTTTCTGCCTGATAATCCTCTGTGGACGTAATCCATCTAGAAACTTTGGTATTCGCGAGGACATTATTATAGTGCAATTCTTCGCCACCAGATTCGCGGTCGATGACTTTGAAAACGTGAAACCATTTCGAACTGGCCGGGCAGGCGGTTATCATGCGCTTTTCTTTTGAATGCGCATGCGTTTCGGAACATAATATTTGAAATACACTATCCGTAGTTCCTTCCGAATGTGCCAAGATATGTGAAACATGAATAAACACACCTTCGTGTGTAACAACGCACGATTGAAACTGTCTTGGGGCTGTTCGCATATCTTCGACTGGAAAATGATTATCTGGGTCGTGGTCTTCCATCATATCTGGCATTCTGTATTTGCGTGAAAACACTGAATGTTTTGCCATATTCAATAGGAAATTTTCAATATTATTGGTGGACGTTCTTCCTTGTGCCAGTGGTATTCTCGAATTAACCTTTTTGCTGAGCTGTCGCAGTTTGGGAAGTTTGACATAATCCAGACAGGCCTCGTCCGAATTTGGCGACTTTAGTTTGGGAGCATTTTTTTCCATGCTCCAAATGGTATTGAGAATCTTGTGCTCAACGGGTGACCGAAACTGGTCAGACAGCAAAGACAATACAAAAATGACCATTTCTTCCGTTACTCGCAAATATGGTTCCAAATCAGGAAGACATTCTTCCGAAAAGGGTACACCGTAATATTCACCGCCTGGAAGGTTGCATACGCGTTCAATGGCTGTAACAATTGCCATGCATCGCGCAAAAATTTTAACACGGTCCCAATCGCGGGGCCCAGGATTAATAATGGAATTCTTAGTCATTTTTGCTTTGAGACGAGGAATAAGAATGTTGGAAGCTGTCATATTGACATCCTTGATAACTCCGCACCAAATGGCTTTTTCCACGAGCATAACACGGTATTGTTCTTCTTTACCTTCCATAAACAACCGTCTACGGATAGCTTTATCTGCTGTAGACATCATACGTTCTCCATTCATACAGTCGTCAATGTCTCTGCCTTTCCGTTGTTGTTGTTCAAAGTTTCCCCAGAAAAATCTGGTTTTAAGGGCTTCTTCAACTTCGGAGGGGGGGTCATTGGTGGCGCCCATCCAAACACCAATGCATTCGGATTTAGTGAGTCTGGCTGACCGCTTGCCAGTACCCTCGTCTTGGCACCATACCTTTGCCGTAACCTTTTGCGAGGTTAGTTTTTCTTTAAACATGGCCTCTTGCGAAGAGTCTGCGTTGGGGTTTTTGGCTGTACGGAACATTCCCGGCGGTGCTTCATGACACACTGTGGTGATATCGTTACGATTTCCATCTACGGCATCCGCTTTCCCGGTTTGGTAGGTAAGAACTTCAATCGTACCCGGAATACTTTGTTTGTCCATTTGCTGAAACAAGAACGACTTTGATGTGGCTCCTTCTCCAGCTTGAAAACAATTGAAATGCAGACCGAAATCTCTTCGAAATGCGTCATATCTTGCATGATGAATAAGAAACATCATTCTGTGCGCGGTAGAGATGAGATAATATTGTTCATAACCTTCCATGAGGGCAATAGCTCGATTCGCAAATACAGATAGAGATGGGTCTGTAATTCTGTGTTTTATAATGGCCTGTTCTGCATTTTTTTCGCGCCATGAAATCATTTTAGACACGACGTCTGATATACATGCGTCTGGGTCCAAACATTGCGTTTTCATAGCATGCACTGCCCAATCTTGATATTCCCGATAAGCTGCGGGAAAATCATCCGTATGTTCTGTTTCGAGTACATCTTGTCTGTATTTAGCTTTACTCTGAATGGCAAGAGCTGAAAATGCAGACCTATCTGAAAGTCCTTCGAGTCTGGCTCTTTCCATATCTGCTGGCGTGCGAATATCGTATTCTGTTTCGCAATTGGGGTCATAATCATCATCTAATATTTTCCTTGGAATAGCTTTTTGTTTTTCCATCCAGTGTTGATGGTCGGGCAAATATTTACTACAAAATACTTTCGGATGGAGTTGTTCCGGTGTAAGTAGCATCACATGGTCCGAAGAGGGAAATTGAAGTATACTAATGTCATCTGCAGGTTGTGATGTATAAGATTCTCTGACTTTAAAGATTTCTTCTGCGGATTCCGGGATATTAGCCATTGCTCTGTCTATATTAAATACATATTTAGGATTCGCCTGATTCCCGGGATGTCCTAGAGGTATTTTTGGGTTTAAAAGTAGATTCATCATGGACGTGAATTCTTGTGATTTTGCATATCTATCGCATATGGTTCGAACATACATTTCTTTTCCACATACTTTCATCCATTTTTGATATGGATGGAGTCCAGACAATGGGTCCGTTTTGCGCGAATTCATTTTTCGATTCATGGAATCTTTGTGTGTTTTTGACGATTCGTACAAGAGACGGTTCAGTTGTGTACCAAATTTGACATCTTTATGGAGAGAAACGGCATGTATATTGTATCCAACCGCATTATCTTTCAAGGTGGAAGAAGGAATCCATTCAAGCCATGCTTTAACATATGGAAAAATATCGGCGGGCATTTGGTCTTCTTCGAGATTCGCCGTTTCGTATAACATTTGTAAAAAAAGTTGCAAAGCAATTTCGTCGTACCTAGCTTGCGAATCGGCGTGTCGCACGTCAGAAAAGGTAGAACCCGCCTGTCTGAACATACTACGAGGGATATGGAACACCACATAGTCTTCAATATCGCCTATTGGAGGAATGTCTTTTTTAAAGGAATGTGAATTTTTTCCCCATAGTGCCAATGGTTCCATATGTGTAGTGTTCATGGTAGTTTATACAATGATTATTTATTCTCAAAAAAAAATCTCATATGAGATACAAATGTGGCGAATCCAAATTTTCTAAATAAATGATTTTTACTATAAGGGTGATAAAAATTTAGAAAAACCCAATGGATTTTACCCTACCGCCTTTAACACAAGAAAGTTTCAGCCGATGGTATAACAAACAAGTCCCTAGGACTGACAACATAGACGAGCGCATCGTTTATCCGGGAATCAAATTAAAATGCTCCACAAAGTCTCGCGATTTACGCTCGGTTATACAACCAAAGCATGTATTTATTACTCAAGAAAATGATTCTGACACGTATCATCACAAAGTATTGGGTTCTAACAACACATTTGTGTCATTGCCAAAAAGATTGTATAGCCATTGTTTTAGAAATATAAATATACACTCCATTCCTACAGATAACCGAATTATCGTACGATTGACAGAAAATACATCCGTTAAATTACCATACATACCGGATGATTTTGTACATCAAAAACGGTCGAAAAGAACTTCCGGAGGGAGAACAAGGCCGTCTCAGCGAGAATCAAAACGAATAAAAAGGGAAAAGGAAGTAAAGCAGACGATTCCATATACTGGCTGGGTCACAAAGGTATTATCACCTGCAACGGACGCGGGTGCTGACCAATCTGTGGATGCATTTACTTTATTGAATTATATTCGAAAACAGTTGGAGATTAACGATAAAAAAATCGACGGGTGTATGCCAAATCCATTTTCTGGTTTGAATAATATAGAAAATATTAAAAGCAACCCAGAAAAGATGGCTATTTTGACCGCGGTTATCCAATTTGTACACCATTATGCGCGTCATATTTAGACAATTTGACACGTTGACGTTTTGGACAATGTGCGAATGGAATGTTCAGTATATTTCTGACAACCTTCTATTGTTTTAGGCCAATCCGATTTAGAATTAAATAACATAGTTTCTAAATCGCATAACATTTGATGTATTTTTTCAATGGTAATTTCCCTTTCTTCCACATGTATTTTCTCAAATATACCCTTTAAATCGTTTTGAATATAATTATGCGCAATAATAATAGCTTTTAAATACGAGGTGGGTTTTGTACTTAACTTGGGAGGGACGTGGAACATAACATTGACCAATTTTAACGTAGTTATCCATAATGACTTTGGCGAATACGTTATAAAAAGTGACATTTATTTTATACACTGGTATATAAATAGTCAATCTCAACATCAAATGTTAAAAAAAATTGAGATGGATACTATACAATTCAAACAAAAATTGATAAATTTAGGCATTGAATTACCTCCCGCTACCGCTATTCATAATAATAAATTCAAACAAATAGATATGGATTATAAACAAATGTCTACTGTGTGTTTAGGGAAATATGATACAAACATATTTAAAAATGCCAGTAATGTTTTTTTAAAATGTACGGCAACATACTACATTATCCGAAATCTTTCCGATTTAAAAAATGCTCTGACACAATCTTTGGTGTACATATCAAAATATTAATTTATGAATGTATCCAGCCATTTTAAGCCGTCATTCCAACAATCTGGTTGGTTTAAAATAGCTTGGGCGTAATGAGAGATAGGTTCTCCGCGCGATTTGGCCAGTAGCCAATCCGCAACTAGCCATGAAGGGACGTGATTTGTTTTTAATTCTATTTTGTTTGAAGGCGTGTATACAATACGCGTATCTCCGCCAAACAAAATCCCATTCTTTTCCACTTGCATATGGGGTCCAAACATATAGGACATTGACTTTGGCTTTTGATTTTTTGGAATGGGGGTTCTCAACGAACACGATAACATTTTTGATATATAAATAGACACGGGTAAATAGTATAATGAATATTCGTTTTATATTCTATTTTTTTATTCAGGGAGCTTTGGCATATACTTCTCAGGATTGTGTTATAGACGGACAACCAAATTGGCTATGTGATTATATGAACTCGAATAATAGAAACTATTCTAGCAAAACAGAAATGTTTTTGAGAAAATCCAAATTATTGACAGTTAAAAATTCATACCATTCCGGAAGAAAATTATATTCGAAAGATGCCGCCATTTTTGGTCTGACGTCGCGTTCAGACCGATTTAGACACGAATTGAAACGAAATCAACCTTTAAAGTGGTTACACCATAAAAAAATTTGGAGACCTTCACATATAAAGCATGTTCATCTTTTAAAGAAGTCATTGCCACCCATTGACTGGAGAAATCACCATGGTGTTTCTTACGTATCGGATGTAAAAGACCAGGGTGTATGTGGCGATTGTTTTGCATTTGCATCGGCAACTGTTCTTGAATATTGGTCAAA
>Ga0315315_10001739_pt1 | contig 20003 bp, 19 predicted proteins | sample M140m3416metaG_FD_203699 | JGI IMG/M metagenome (GOLD analysis project Ga0315315, IMG submission 203699) | Ammonia-oxidizing marine archaeal communities from Monterey Bay, California, United States - M1 40m 3416 | ecosystem: Environmental > Aquatic > Marine > Intertidal zone | place: USA...
TCTGCAGCAGGTTCGTTAGTCTTGTATCTTTTAGGCGTAACAAATATTGACCCAATTGAATATGACTTATTTTTTGAAAGATTCGTATCTAGAAGTAGAGCAAAACAAATTGAGCATGATGGTGAAGTTTTCCTTGATGGGTCTCTTCTTGCTGATGTTGATAATGATATCTCTTATAATCGCAGGAGCGAAGTTGTTAAATATATCGAAGAAAAATACAAAGGGAGAACGTCTAAGATCCTAACTCTCAATACTCTTAGTGGTAAGCTGTGCATGAAGGAATGTGGTAAGATAGTATCTGAACTTAATGAGACGGACGTAAACCAAATAAGCGACAGTATTCCGAAACAGTTCGGGAAGGTGGCTAAATTAAAAGTTGCTTATGAAGAGAGTGAATCGTTTAAAAAACACGCAGATAATCACCCAAAAGCTTTTAAGATAGCTAAGAAGCTAGAAGGCTTAGTGAAAAATACAGGTGTCCATCCTTCAGGGATTTCAATTTGCTATTATGAGCAATCGGATATCATGCCTCTACAAAAGACTAATGATGACTCTTTGGTTTCTGGTTACGACATGGATGACGTCGCAAGTTTAAGTGTGAAATTTGATATTCTGGGTCTCAGGACTTTGTCTGTTGTTAATGATGTCTGTAATAGTCTAGGTATAGATGTAGATAATATAAACCCTCATGACCCTTTAATTTATACTGCTTTGGCTAACCTACAGAACCCACAAGGTTTATTCCAGATAGAAGCGGATACAAACTTCAAAGTCTGTCAAAGCGTTGCCCCAAGGAACCTTGAGCAGCTTTCTGCTGTTGTAGCTATTGCTAGACCCGGAGCATTGGACTTCAAAGATAGGTATGCTGAATACGTTAAGACTGGAGAATCTCAGTCGGTACATGAATTTTTCGATTCTGTTTTGAACTATACAGGAGGTATCCCCCTTTATCAGGAACAGTTAATGAAGATGGCTGTCAAAGTTGGCTTTAGCTTAGATGAAGCGGAACAGCTTCGGCGTATTGTTGGAAAGAAAAAAATAGACCAAATGCCAGCTTGGAAAACTAAAATAACTGAAAAAGTAGGCCAGCTTGAAAATCCAGATCCTGCTATAGCGGATGTTTTGTGGAAGGTTGCGGAAGACTCTGCGAACTACTCATTCAACAAATCTCACTCTATTAGTTATGCATATCTAGCAGCCATTACGGTCTATTTAAAATTCAAATATCCACAACAGTTCTTTTTAAGCCTGTTGAAGTTCACGAAGTTTGAACCAAATAGCCATGAAGAGATATCTAAAATTTCTCAAGAGTTGATGGATTTCGATATCAAACTCCTACCTCCTGATCTAAATAAATCAGATATAGACTTCAAAATAGAAGGAAAGGATGTCAGGTATGGGTTGAACTCAATTAAAGGGGTCTCTGAGAAGGTCTTGAAGCATTTGTTGGAGTTTAGAGAGGATTCTTTTGAAAATAAGTATGATGTCTTTACGGCAGCTAAACAGGCTGGAGTTAATATAGGGGTGTTGTCAGCTTTGATTCAAGCTGGGCTTTTAGATTCATTCGTTACAGCTAACAGATCCCAGTTGGTTTTAGAAGCTCAGACTTTTAATATTCTTACAGATAGAGAGAAGAGGAACTTTAAAGCTTTAGGCAAAGAGCATAAGTATGACATATGCTGCTCTATAGACAAGGCTATTTCAGAAGAATTAATTGGGGATGATAATAAAAGAATATTCTCAGATAGAAGGATCAATACTATAAAAAAGAAAAGAGAGCCTTATATAGAAATATTAAAGCGGAATAGAAAATCTATAAAGTACGCTAATTGGTATTTCGAAACTCAACTTCTAGGCTACAGTTATTCCTATACTATTAGGGATATATTTAAACATCCTGAAGATTACCAATGTTCTGATTCTGTAAAGATGGCTGGGGTAAGATCTGAAGTAAGATGTGTTGGTGTTTTAGTGGATATAATAAAGAGAACTAGTAGAAATGGCAACAAATATGCTAGGTTAGAACTACATGATGAAAAAGGTATTATTAATGTCCTATTTATGGATAGTAATAGAGAGTCTCGCTTGACATCTTACTTAAATGCAGGTAATAAGTTGCCCAAGAAAGATGATGTCGTAATCATTACTGGAAGTAAAGGTGATGATATTATTTTCGCAAACACCGTTAATACTTTAAAAGATAAAATTTACATGAAGCTTTCTCAGGTAAAATAAGCGTAGTTATATATGATGTCTTTAACTGATTATAATCTTACCCCAAAAGCTAAGAAGGCTATAAGGGACGCTAAACTCTTCGCAGCTTCAAATAGTCACGAATTAATTAGAATACCTCATTTATTTTACGGGTGCTTATGCAATCTTTCTGACAGGGTAGATTTACTATTTGAGAGCAGGGGGATCGAGTACCCGCCTAAATACTATTTAAAAGATTTTAAAAGTTTTTGTAAAGATAATAAAGACTATTTTTTAAGATCCAAAAATGATAACGCTTGGCATTCTGAACTAAATGACATTATAGCTGATGCAAAATTGTTTGCTGATGATAACGAAGATTTCTTTGTCGGGGTTGATCATATACTTTATTGTCTTTTAGGATCACAATTTTGCAAAGGGATGCAATCTGATACTTGTGATATCTTGCATATGTCTGAAGTCCTGCTTGAATTGATTATAGACGCTAACTTAGTTATCCCTAAATCTTCTATTTTAGATCCTGAAGATCTTGACTCAGAAAGTTTTATAGAAAAGCTAGAAAGGTCTTTAGAGAGGAAGCCTTCAAAATTTTTATCTGAATATTGTTTAAATCTGAACGAACAGGTCGCACAAGAAAACCAAGTCCCTATAACATCAAGAGATGAGGAAATAGATATCTTGATTGAAGTTTTATCTAAAAAGAATAAAAGTAACGCTGTGTTATTGGGTGATTCTGGAGTGGGGAAGACTGCTGTTGTTGAAGGTTTAGCTCAAAAGATAATCAAAGATGAAGTTCCCGCTCATATTGGCGTATGCACTGTGTACAGTGTCGATATAGCCTCAATGGTCGCTGGGACTCAATATAGAGGACAGTTTGAAGAGAGGTTTAAAGGTTTATTAAAAGAGATCGAAGACCGCCCTGAAGTAATTCTATTTATTGATGAAATACATACTTTAATGGGTGCTGGGAATTCAAGCGATAACGGTATAGACGCTTCAAACATGCTAAAACCTGCTCTGGCTAGGGGGGAAGTTAAATGTATAGGGGCGACGACCTTCAAAGAATACGAAAAATCTTTTGGTAAAGACCCAGCATTAAAGAGGAGGTTTGATAAGGTTGAAGTCTTAGAGCCTACAAAAAAGCAGACTGAGGTAATGATTAAAAACAGCCTCTCATACTATGAAAACTTTCATAAGGTTAAATATTCCAAAAGCAATATTAAAGACATTTTAGACCTTAGTGAGACCTACCTATCAAATAAAAAGTTTCCTGAGAAAGCTTTTGATATTATTGACCAAGTTGGAGCTAAAGCTAAAATTGAGCAAGATTACCCTGACGATGAGTTGGCTTGTATTAGAGACAAGTTTTCTAAAAAAGACACAAATTTAGAAAGTGAGGTCGAGACTGAGAAACTTATTAAAGAGTATGTTGAGGATTTGGTTTCTTACATGAATAAAGAGGATAAGAAAAGGAGGGTTTCTAGGAATCAAATACTTGAGGTCTTTGAGAAAAAAACCGGTATACCTAAAAAAATCATTGGGGAAAGTAAAAAATCTTTTTCTAATTTCAATAAAAAAATGAAGTCTGAGATTTTTGGGCAAGATGAAGCTCTAGATAGGATTTACAGTATCCTTTCTTCCGTAAAGGTCGGCTTAAACGACCCCAATAAGCCTTTAGCTAATTTTTTGTTTGTCGGGCCAACGAGTGTAGGGAAGACGTTTACAGCAAAGAACATAGCAAAACATTTCTTTGGGAATCAGCAATCAATACTGCAAATCAATATGAGTGAGTATCAAGATAAAACTGGTATTTCTAAACTGCTTGGTGCTAATGCTGGTTATATTGGTTATGAAGAAGGGGGCGTCCTAAGTGATTTTGTTAGTAATAACCCGAATTCTGTGGTTTTGTTCGACGAGATTGAGAAGTGTGACCCAAAGATTCTAGACTTACTATTACATCTTTTGGATGAGGGCTACATTTCTGACAACTTAAATAGGCGTGTAGACTTCTCAAAATGTATTATCGTGATGACGACCAATATAGGGCATAAAGAAGCTTCTAAAACCTCTGTAGGTTTTGTCAGCGATAACAACGAGCGAGACTCTTATAAAGAGAGTTTGTCTAATTACTTAAGGCCGGAGCTAATAGCTAGAATTCAAAACACCTTAATCTTTAACCCTTTAAATGACGATATTATGGCTAATATCGTAGGGGTAGAAATAAATAAAATTAAAAGTCGTTTAGCTAGCAAAGGTATAAACTTATCTGTTCCTAGATCTATAAAGAACTTTCTTGTCAAAGAGATTAAATCTAAGAAGCTAAACGCAAGAAACATAAAGTCTTTAGTGGTGAAGCTGATACAGTTTCCTCTAGCCTCTCACATCATGGATGGAGAAAAAAATAAAAAAATATCGTTGAAAGTGGTTGACAAAACTATAAAGATCTATTAATATACACATATGAGTAAGTCAGTTTTAAAAGCTATTCGTAATTCAAAAGGCCGTTTCTTTGGTCTATATACAAAGCAGGGTGAATCACTAAACGCTCAGCTCCAATCCGAAACGGATCAAACAATCGTGGTTTATGACCGCAATTTTAATCGTACCCGGCGTTTCTCTAAAACCAGCATTTCTGGTGTACGCTCAGGTTCTCGCACTTTTGGTCGAGTTCGTTAAATTTTATTTGGTGTCATCGTTCATCGTTAAAAACATACGAAACCCGCCCTTTAAAAGGGGCGGGTTTTTATTATAATCATCTGTGGACATTAGCTCAATATTTAGGGATAGACTGTATAATTTACCTGTTAGTAGTGATCCTACTCAAGTAGAACGGAAAATTGTATCTAGGATATTAGATTCTTGTGACACTACAATTAACGATAGTAAACTATCTCTTCTTTATGTTGAAGAGGATTACGATTTTTATACCATAAGGGGTGATACTCACGGGTTAGATTTAAAGTTCTCTTTAGATTATGAAAGTAAAAATTTCTTAAGAGAAATAAAAAACGTAAAGAATTGTAAATCTCAATACTCCCCAAGATATGTCAAAAGCGATACTGTGAAAGTAGGAGACAAAGTTTGCTTCCTACTTTGTCAATCAGATCTATCTGAATCTTTATTTGATTATGGCAGGTCTATTTTGTCTAGTGATTTAAATTTGTTTTGTGATTGTTATGCCGATTTTGCTTCTCACTCAAACTACAGGATTCTCTACAAAACCATAGTAAAAGATTCTGTAATCAGTGCTGATATGGACCAGATATTTGATGACGATCAAAAAGGTTTTATCAAAAACAATTCGGATTATCGAAAATGTAAATTTATTATAGGTGAACTGAAATCAGAAATATTAGACCGTTTGGAAAAATTACCCAAGTTATCTACTGGAAACATCCTTGGAGACATAACTAAGAACTCAATATTCACCTCTGGTGATAAATTTCTATTCAAAGACTTGAGATTTGCATGTAAAGGTCACTTTTATTCAGATATAGCCAATATAGTTTTGTTTTTTGGGTTAAACCAAGCGGCTGAAAAACAACTTTTAAAAACCGTATCTCAGAAGTGTCAGGTGAATCTAAATCAAAACTTATACGATGCTTACTATGAAGTAGAGTTAAGGAGGAGAGCTTTGTATTACCTACTACAATACCTAAAAGAGGTTTATGTTTACGAGTCAATGAGGGTAGAAACAATAATAAACATCATAGATTCTTTTTCTCAAAGCTATAAAAGGCTTTGTAAAATACCCGTCTTCAAAGAGAATAGAGACTTCATATTAAGTAATATCACAGAGCCTGTCTTTGGGGACGACATCAAACATTAGTTGTTGAATTATAAGCCCTTTTATGTATCATCATTTATGATTGTTCAGCTCTATAAACCTAACCCCAGAAATACTGGATGCGCTTTTAGCTGCGATATTGGTAACGGTAATCAGAAAGGTGAACCTTGCGTCTATGTTAGGGCGGTTAGGCAGTTTTCTTGGGATGACAAAAAGAAGACTGGGTCTTTTTCTCAAAACGCTAAGAACCCAGAAACCTCAATTTCTATTAAGCTTAATGAAGTTGAGATAGGAGGTCTAATCCACGCTATCGAAAAATGCACGGAGTTTTCTGCATATCACTCTTATGAAGATAATAAAACCCAAATCTCTTTTAAACTCTGGGAGAGACAGGGGAGGTCTAATGCTTTTTCGTTTGGTATCATCAGGAACTCCACAAACAAGTTCGGGATAGGGGTGGAGATGTCTGAAGCTTACTGCTTACTTGAATTTTTTAGGTTCGCCTTACAGGAGATTTATGCTTTTCGCATGACCAGAAACGAAGAAATTAAATCGCGATAGTGAAGAAAAAAGTTCTGATTCACTCTAATTCTTGCAAAGCTTTTACAGGTTTTGGGAAGAATAAAAAGAATATCATGCGTTACCTGCATAATACAGGCAAGTATGAATTGATTGAGTTAGCTAATGGGTTGGAGTGGTCAGCTCCTCAATTATCTTTAATGCCTTGGCAAGCTGTTGGGTCTTTGCCATCAAAAGCTTCCTTATCTAGAATAGATAAGCAACGCCAGAGAGAGGAGGGTTATGGTTTCTCAGCTGTTGATAGGGCTGTAAAAGAGTTTAAGCCTGATGTGTATATTGGCATGGAGGATATATGGGCTTTTAAAGATTATCACGTTAAACCTTGGTGGAACAAGATCAACTGTATGATTTGGACCACCTTAGATAGCCTTCCTATCCTACCTCAAGCTATTGAATACGCGCCCAAGACTAAGAATTATTATGTTTGGGCCTCCTTTGCAGAAAAGGCTATGAATGAAATTGGTTACGACCATATAAAAACTCTTAGAGGGTCGGTAGAACATAGTAATTTCGTTAAACTTCCAGACGATAAACGCAAAAACTTACGAGAGTATCACGGTTTATCTGATGAGTTTATTATAGGTTTTGTTTTTAGAAACCAGCTTCGGAAATCTGTGCCTAATCTATTAGAAGGTTTTAAAATTTTTAAGAGTAAAAATCCGAAGTCTAAAGCTAAACTCCTTCTACACACTCATTGGTTGGAGGGGTGGGATATCAATAGACTCATTTCTGAAAAAAACTTAAGCAGGGCAGACATACTTACTACATATGTTTGTTCTAATTGTGGGACTTATTATATATCAGCTTATCAAGCTCAGAAAAAAGACTGTCGTAATTGCGGCTCTAAAGAAACTGTAAACACGACAAGCACTAAAAAAGGGGTAAGTGAAAAACAGCTCAATGAAATTTATAATCTTATGGATTTATACTGTCACCCATTTACGAGTGGTGGGCAGGAGATACCAATTCAAGAGGCTAAACTCACAGAGCTTATAACTTTAGTTACCGACTACTCATGCGGAGAAGATAACTGCACTAAAGAGAGTGGCGGCATCCCCCTTGATTGGAGTGAGTATAGGGAACCTGCAACTCAATTTATTAAAGCTTCAACCTGCGCTAATTCAATTGCCAAAGAAATTAAAAGAGTTTATGAGATGCCCTCTTCACAAAGAAGTGAAATGGGTAAAATAGCTCGGCAATGGGTTATTGATAATTTTTCTGTTGAAGTGGTTGGTAAAAAGCTGGAAGAAATTATCGACAATATGCCAGCTGTTGATTACGATTACGAATCAAAACACAGAGACTATAACTTGAGTTATGAAGCTGAACCTTGTGCAGAGAAGGAAGACCTTATAATCAACATCTATAAAAATATTTTAGATGAAGATGTCGATAAAAATTCTGCCGCAGTTAAGCATTGGGTAGAAAAAATAAAATCAGGAGAAAAACTAGAATCCATAGTCGCTAAGTTTAAAAATGTAGCTAACCAGCAGATCAAAAAACATAATGCTCCTAACTTAGAAGATTTACTCAGTAAAAAAGATAAGGGTTTTAGAATAGCTGTTATTGTCCCTCAATCCGAAGTGGATGTGCTACTGGTCAACTCCCTGATGAAAAGATTAAAAAAGCTTTATTCAGATTATAATATTTATTTTTTTACAAAGCCGGAATACTTTGAGTTTATTGAGGACAGTCCTTATATATTTAAGATTCTAAAGTATAGCGAAGATATTGAGAATTGTTTAGATTTGGAAGGCGTCGGAAATTCAGAAGGGGTTTTCGCAGCAGCATTCTATCCTCACGCAACTACTCAAAAAACAGTGTCCTTCACACATAATGGAATTACTAAACACGAATTTTCATTTACATAATGTCTCACTTACTTCATGAATACTCAAAGAGTTTGGGTGTAAAGGTCTCAAAGCCGGATATCCAACAGCATTTTTTCCCATGTTTAGATGAGAAATTTATAGTATTTTTTGATGGAGAGCTAAACCAATCAAAAATTTACAAACACTATTCTACAGTCTTCCAGTTGATAGGCGAGACATTGAAGGAGCATAATATTAAAATATACCAAATTGGAGGTGAAAAACCAATCCTTGGGGCTAATAGGCACTTAAGTTGCAGTTTAAAGAATGAAGCTTATATCGTCTCTAAAAGTATGCTTTATATCGGGCCTGATAGTTACTTATCCCAATATGCCAGCTCTCAAAATGTAAAGACTATCACTTTATATGGAAGTAATTATGCGAGCAACACGAAACCTTTTTGGGGGAGTTACAAAAATAAAGCTCTCTTAGAACCAGATTGGGATCTTAAACCGTGTTTCTCAAGCGTTGACCCGCAAAGACAAATAGATTCAATAAAACCAGAGTTAGTTTGCAAAAAAATATTAGAGTTTTGTGATTTAGGCCATTTAAATTTTAATTTTAAAACATTAAATATTGGAGACTCTTATTATCAGAAAATTGTGGAGGTTGTCCCTACTTCGATTGTAGAGGGTTTGCCAAAAAGTATCTTTGTCCGTATAGATTACGGGGTAAAGGAAGAGCCTCTGTTGTATTATTGCGCCAAACATGAAGTGGTGTTGGTAACAGATCAACTAGTACAGGTTAATATGTTACTTCAGTTTAAAGACAATATAAAAAGGATCATATACACAATTCAAGATAAGGACGACACAATCCCAGAGGAATATTTTGAGGCTTTACGGAAATTAAATATTAGTTTTATTCTTTTATCCGATAAAGAAGAGGAGTTGCCTGAATTGAGGAATAAGTATTTTGATCAGCAGGTTCACTTCAAAGATGATGATAAAGATAAATTCGATTGCCCTAAAAACGCTAAGTTTTTGACTAACAAAAAAATCGTTGAAGGTGAAAAAGTTTACACCAGTTACGCTCATTACAAAAAAGGGCTTGACTCCTGCGATAAAGTAATTGATAGTAGTGATTACTGGGAAGAATCCAAACATTTTTATATTTATGAGCAAGAAGAAAGTGGCTAAAAAAGCTGTCAAAAAGAAGTTATTTGGACCTGATCTCTACGAAAGGGATGAATACGGCTTGTTAAAGAATGTTGATTACATTTTTAATGGAGACGGCTCGGTCAATTGGCGAGCTATGATTAAGCCTGAGTTCCTTTACCCAAACCGCGATTGGTTTAACTATAGAAACAAGCCAATGCCTGATTCTTCTGAGGGTTTAGCTGATAATCAACTTCTGATCATGCTTGGGGGCATCAAAGAGCTTGCCCGACTTAGAGGTTTTGAAAGCGTTTCCTTTAAAACCGAAAGCTTATCAGAGACTTATGTTATAGCCTCTTGTGAGATTATTTGGTCGCCTAACTATGAGAGCGGAAAAGAACGTGTGACTTATCAAGACGTAGCTAATGCTACTTTAGATAATACAGACTCATTCGCTTCTAAGTTCCTAGAGACAATAGCTTGCAACAGGGCTTTTGTTCGTTGCGTTAGAAACTTTTTGAATATTCATATCGTAGGAGCTGATGAGATAGACAAGTCTAAAGGGGCAAACAATAGCGTCTCTGTAGAGTCTGTCGAGGCTGCAGCTACAACACCTATTGGCCTCCTACAAAAGAGCCTCTTATCTAAGAAGAGCGTATCCTCATTTGAGGACTTTTTAGAATTGCTTAGGAGGATGTATAAAGAGGAGGTCTACAACTACGATGTAGAAGCTATAAAGACTTGGAAGTCTTGGAAAGACATTCCGACTAAAGAAGTTCGCAAATTGATTGCTCTTGTCCATAAATGATCAAAAGAATAATTAGCAGACAACACTTCAATAAAGCTGTAGATGATATTACTGAATACCTACAGCTTAACGAAGAGTCTAATAACTATTATCATCTTTTGCCAAATAACGTAGATACGTTAAAAAAAGCTTTTGGACATGATAAAATGTTGACTTACAATGTGTTTGTCTGGGCTAATCTAAATGACCAGCAAAAATATGATGCAGGTATCATTTTTCTCAAAGACACTAGTCCTAAACATGGAGTGGAAGTTTTTTCTGAATATATTTGGTTATCAGCTAACCCCAAGGTTGGCTACAAGCTGTTTGCGACCGCAATAAAATTCGCAAGAAATAACGGCTTTGAGAATATATCTATGGGCATCTCAGAAAAATCCCCTAAAAAAGATAAAGTAAAAAGCCTTTATAAAAGATTAGGTTTCATAAAGGTTTCAGAAAGTTACATAGCAAAATTATGAGTGGAAAGACTTGCAAAAAAATAAGAAAAGCGTTACTATTAATTAATGAAGACCCGACATCCAGAAGGAATTATAGAAGATTCAAACGTCAATATCAGAGAATCTCATCCAAAAATAAATCAGACTTCCTTAGAGCAACAGGAGAACTCTTCAAGTGAATGGAGTAACAAGAGAATTGGTGGTTTTTGGATCAAAAAGGATATCTCGGGAAATAAGTATTTATCCGGTTTAATCGCGTTTGAAGAAGGTAAACCTGAATGTTTTCATATTTTCAACAATCGTTTAGAAGGTAAGAGGTTACCTGATAAGGTTTGTTATCGAATTTTTGGGGACTCACAAAGAGACGAAGTCGGGGCTTTCTGGCTCAAGACAAATCAAAAAGGTAGCAAGTATTTATCCGGGGTGATTCGTAGACCTAACGGAGAGAAGAGAAGCCTTCATATTTATAAGAATGACTTTAAACAGGGCGATCAGCCTCTATATAATTGTTTTTGTTTTGGCTCTCCTCTCTAAGCCTCTGGTTTTCTTCCCTCAAGAATTTAATCTCAACTTTTAATTCTGTTACTTGGACAGTCAATTCACTTATTTGAACTCTCATAGCCTCCTTTTCTTCAGAGGAGCTAATTAGCAAAGCTTCTAGCTTGCTCACTCTATCAATTAGGTTACTAAGCAGGACTCCTTCTGTTTGGTAATCTAATTTTTTTATTTGGTGTTCGGCTTTAAGTCTTTTGCCCATATAATTCCATAAAGCCCCGCCAAATACCGCTGATATTATTGACGAGACTATTGTCCAATGATCCATGAGATTAATTACACAATTTATTTTAATTTTTATTAAAATATTTCAAAAATTTAACTTTTGGTGTAATTAAAACTAAATGGGGGAAAGCAACAAAAATCTTGAAGAAGCTACAGCTTTTGCTTTAAAGTACTGTAATCCAGATGATAGCGATATCATTTCTGACTTAGACAGGCATACAAGAGAGACCGCTTGGGCTTTATTAAAAAGAATTGAGCATTTAGAGAATCAGTCTTGTGTTTGTGAAGAGTGTGGTAGTGAAGTTGAAGAAGAAATTGTTGAAGAAGAGTTCTCTCAGGAAGAAGTTGGAGAAGAAGATGTAAAAGTCGAGAAGGGCAAAAACCGGGAAGTCAAATCTGAAACTCCTGAGACTTCCACTATGGATAAGCTCAGTGAGATAGCTGAAAAAAATAAAGACATCTTAGATAAAGCTGCAAAAGGTACTGCTGCTGCTGCCGCCGCTGGAGCAACAACTCAAACAGCAAGTGCCGCTACTGGTTTAAGCGCTTTTGTACAAGAGACGGTTCAAAAAGTAGGAACAATTGGGGTTGCTGGAACTATGTCCATAGGTAGTGGAGCTTACTTCCAAGCCAAAACAACAAAAGAAAAAGGCACTGAAATAGCTGTTGTGGCAGAACAGGAACATAAAGTGTTCTCTAATTTAAATGATTTTACTGAGACGACAATTGGGTTTCAGCCTTTTGGTGGCGTTACCGAGGCGATTGTAGAATATGCCGAAAAAGGTTATGGAGATGTCATTGGTACATCTGAAGAAGGTTACGAAGGGGGAGAAGAAGGAGAAGATGAAGGGTCTGTTGGTGAAGAGGGGGAAGGCGAAGCGTCTGACGAGGCCGAAGGAAATGAGGGTGAGCCTACAGAAGAAAATAATGAAGAAGGCGAAGGAGAAGCTGTTAAAGAGGAGGATTCTGTAGAAACTGAAGAGGAAACTGAAGAGGAAACTGAAGAAGAAACAGAAGAATCCGAAGAGGAGTCTGAAGAGGAGTCTGGAGAAGAGCAAGAAGAAGAGGGATCGGAAGAAGAGTCCGAAGAAGAAGAGTCCGAAGAAGAAGAGTCCGAAGAAGAAGGGGAAGAAGAAGAGGAGTCCGAAGAAGAAGAGGAGTCCGAAGAAGAAGAGGAGGAATCTGAAGAGGAAGAAGAGGAAGAAGAAGAACAGGAACAAGAGGGGGAAGAGGAAGAGCAAGAAGAAGTGGAGGAAGAATCTGAAGAAGGTGAGCCTGAAGAACAGTCTGAAGAGGGTGAAAAAGAAAAAACAGATATTGAGAATTCAGAAGAAACATTCGAACTAGAAGAAGATGACCAAGTCACTCAAGTCCCTGATGTGATTAAACTCCCTAACATGATAAGAAAATAGTTATTATGGAAGATTTATTTGAAAAAATACTTGCTCCTTACATGGGGTCAATGCCTGAGTTTATTATTTCTATCTTGGGTTTATTGGGGACGCTTTCTTATATTGTACCTGAAGATAGTAAGCTGGGTAGGTTGTTGGGTAAGTTGACGGGGAATCTAACTAAACTTAAAAACTTTATACTAAAAAAGAAGAAATGAAGCGCACACTCATAACTTTACTCTCAATTATTTCCGTAGCTAAATCTGCTGTTATAATCTCTACAGGAGGTATAATACGTAAAATAGACCCAACAGGGAACCCCACTATTAACCCTGTAATTAATCCTATAAGACCTACCTCGATTAGTAGTGAGGAAGTCGTAGAGACATCCGAGAGCGAAGATAAAAAGGAAGATTCAATTATTTCTTGGGACGCAGAAGAAGAGGATATCTATGATTTTTATGATGCTCCGAATTGGGATTTTTCAGAATCGGACTTGAAAGAGTTGGATCGAGATTCTGCCATCATTAGCATACTAACCATAACAGATGCTAAAATACTTGAGGATAGTCCTTCTTATTCTAATATCGAAATTGGAAATGGGTTTTCAGTTACGTTAAAATCTACGAATTTTACTTTCCAAAACAACAATGGTTTTACTGGAGTGAAGGATGATGATGGTGTTTACTCTACTCTGAATATAACTGAAGGATCGAGTATGGACGCCATGTTTTCTGCAATCGGCCTAAAGATAAATGTAGATTCAACTAGCAGCTTGACGCTCCGAGGGGCTGGGGACTCAATAAATAGCCAAACAGAAAGGTCTATTGTCAATTTGTCTCCAAATGCCAAACTCACTTTAAATTCAGTACAGGAGTTTTCGGAACAAGGGAATGATATCTACTTAAACGGGGTGTCCTTTTCCCAAGATCCTTCTATTTTAAAGTTTAATGGTACCACGGGTACTGCAATTCCAGAGGCGCATTTTATTCTGCTTAGCTCCATATTTATAATTTTGCTTTTAAGCAAAAGGGGAGAGAGGTAAATTCCAAAAAAAAACGGCACCCATAACAGGTGCCGTTTTAAATTAGTCAAAGAGTTCTCTTTCTAACTTTCTGTATCGAGCGTCAGAATGCCAAACTTCATCAGTCGGAGGGGTGTATATTCCCTCTTTAGTCTGAATCGCTTGACCCGCCTTCAGTTTCAAGGAAGACGGTTGATATATGTTTAAAGTCGTCGTTTTCGGATTTGAGGCGCTTTCGCAAGAGGTCAGCGCGATCAGAGGAGTTGCTATCACCAGCAGCCCGTAATTCTTCAATTTCACTAATAAGTTCATTTTTTATCTTTCTATGTTGATTTTTAATTTCAAAAAAGGCTAATTTATTCCTTAACATAAGGTATAATTCAACGCTTTTTAACACGGATTTGATTAGAGACATCACTTTACTTGTTTTTTACTGTTAAAGATCTCTTTCTCGTCATAGTCTTTTACACTTTTTACGGAGCCAGACACATGCTTAGCACAATTAATTGCATCATCCTCTGAAAGGTATGATTGGTGATACTTCCCTTTTTTATCGTAGACTCGATATTTTAGTAATTCTTGGTTCATTATGGTTTAAATTCTAAAGCTATATTAGCTGCAAAGCTTTTATCATCAGAGATCATGCCCTCGATTAAACATTTCCCCTCTCTTAGAGAAACGCGCTTCCCATCAAAAAAATATTTCTGATCATCAATAGTGATTTGAGTCACACATGCATTGATACCAGATTCTACATTTATGATGTCATATTGAACAATTTTATCTTGTAGATGACTACTTGAGTCGTTAGTCCCTACAACTTTGAGATCTTTATTCATTTTTATTTCGTTATACCATAGGACAGTTTGGTCCTTATTATTCAATATTATAGCTCTTTTATCGTATCTATCTATCCATTTTTTATAAAAATCCACCTTAAATGTGCGTCTAATTTCTGAGACGAAGTATTTACCATTTTTTGATCTAATATTATCCATTATATCGTGAAAAGCTCTGACCTTCATTAAGCTGGGCTTGGAGCCATTTCCAAATAAAAACTGGATATGATTATGATAGGTTAATTCTTTAGTAAAAACGTAACCAATATCACCGCAAGAGTAAACATCGCAATATTTGCAGAATTCATCGAAATGCCTTCTTATTGCATGAGTTCTCATGCTCCTAGAGCCAGAGCAGAAAGCTGCGTAAGGTTTAGATTTCAAACAGAAATTGAAAAAATCGTCCCAAGATTCTTCTTTATTGATTAGCTGTTTAATTATCATTTCTCTTGCTTATAATACTAAAAGAAGTGTAATATTAAACATGGCGGTTGAAGGAAAAAACGAAGTAGCAAGAAGTTTATTGGATTTACAGCCAACAGCGATTGTTGAATTATATAAATTATATCCAGATACCACTAATAGCCCTAGTGTTTTCATTAGTTTTCATGGAGGTTCAATGTTTGGTAAAAACATAACTTGGCAAGGTGTTCAATATATCCCTGTACCCATAGAAGCTGAAGGTTTTGGGGTTTTTGGGGATGGCACACTCCCCCGCCCTAAAATAAAAGTAAGTAACAATGATAGGTTAGTTACCTATTTCTTGGGCAAATATAAAGATTTTAAAAACGCCGCCATACTTAGGAAGAAAGTTTTTGTCAAACATCTGGATGATGTGAATTTTGATGGACAAAACCCTTTTGGATTGGCTAACTCTGAAGCTGAAATTTCGGAAGAAAGATATTTAGTCGGTCAAAAAGTCCAAGAAAATAAAGCTTTTGTAGAGTTTGAGCTAAATTTACCTTTAGATCTTGATAATTTTGATGTAAATTACAGGACCGTAAATGCAAAATATTGTTATTGGACTTATAGGGGTTTAGGCTGTCAATACAAAGGCAAGCCTATTGAAAAAGAAGATGGTGGGTCTTTTCTTAATGTTGTTGACGAAAGGGTTTCGGTGGATGCTGATGATGAACTTATAAGAACTGGTCAGTTATTTTATGAATCTGAAAAAGTTTATAATGCTGGAGAATCTATTTACCTAGAAAACAGAAGGATTATAGTTGACAGAAACCAAGATAATCAACCCATCTACCATAAAACTTGGTATGTTTGTGTCAGTGGCCATTCAGGTCAACACCCAGAAGATAATGGCTCTTTTTGGCAGAAAGACGGGTGTAGTAAAAAAATTGAAGCCTGTCAGAAGAGATTTACGAGTGAAAGTTTGAAAAGGGTATCTTTAGGAGCGGAAGAAACAGGTTTTAATTACTTACATTTAGATGGCGAGCAGGGTGCTACTCTAGCGACTCTTGACTCTGATGTGACTGGCGTTTTTAACACTTTTAATTGGACTGTTTCTGTTTGGATGCGCGGGGACAAGCAATACAAAAGCCCTACTGGATGGATGGACCCAACGGTATTCGCTACTAAAGCTCTACCTAGGACAGATAAAGCTTTTCAGCCTTCATCTTCAGGTTCATTTACAGATAGTGTTACAGCTAATTTGCACTTTTCCTCTAGAATTGAGGGTGAAGAGGGGTTGTTCTTAGAATTATCGGCTCTTCAAGCTGGCTCAGATAGAAGTCACACGAAGAAAATACCCACTAAAATAGCCTCATCAGAAAAATTTAACTTTCTAGTCTTTAGGGTTACTTCTCCTTCTTACCCCAGCGTTGAGGTGCTAGTTAACCCATATAAAAATCAGTATGGAGAGTTTACTTGTGCGAATAAAATCACAATGAGGTCTGATAATTTTGACAAAGGAGTAGACTTTTTCTCTATATTTGGCGAGGCAACTGGCGAAAATAATATTCATAAAGAAAATTGTTTTGGAGGCGATATAGCGCAGGTTTGTGTGTGGGATAAAAAACTAACTAATGACGAAGTTTCTTGGTTGGGTTCGGCAAATAGCATAGCTGATTCTGAATACTACCTAACTGACAACAACTTACAAAAACGTGTTGACCTATATTGTGACTATGCGCCTGTATCATATGGAGAAACTACTGGTTACTTATCCTCTTTAAGAACTAATCTAAAGGGCTGGTATGATATGAATACGACATCTGTCAGTGGTAATTTTTACGTGTTAGATGAGTCAGATGCCGACAATCACCTAACAGGATTTGGTGACACTAGCGAATTTTCGACGAGGAGGTTAGATTACACAATGGGTAAATTCGAACAGTTTGTAGCTAATCAAAATGCGTTACAACCTTTACCTTTTGGTGGGTTCCCCGGAACAGACGGATTTGATTATAAAGCTTTAGGATCAGAAAATATATGAATTTAAAATCTAAACTGCAAGAAATAGTTGACTACTCAGAGAGTAACCCATTCATGGAGGTTTGTGGTTTTTTGGGTTTTGATGACGGAATAGAAGGTTATGTGGTCCAGAATTTAGAGAATATAGCAGAAGATCCTAGAAACAACTTCATGTTAGATCCTTTAGAGTATTTAATGTTTAAAGAGAAATTTGATATGGTTGCTATATATCATAGCCATATCAATGTAGATGAACAACCTTCGGAGTTTGACGTAAAGATGTGCAATAATTGCTGCATCCCTTTCCTTATATATAGCTTAGAGACTAAAAAATTTAATCTTTATGAGCCACAAAATTTAGAAACAGATGTAAATATACATAACAGGTTCAAGGACGATTATGACAACTATTAGATTACACGGGATTTTAGCTCAGAAATACGGTAAAGTGTTCAAAATGAACATAGATAAGCCTAGAGATGTCATTAGAGCTATAGATGTAAATAGAGAAGGGTTTCGGAAGACCGTTGTAGATCTACAGAAACAAGGTTTTAGTTATGAGCTTATAGTAAATAAGAAAAGGCTGAGCCAAAAATCTTTTTTGGATAATAAACACCCTAAAGAGATAGATTTTGTTCCTTTTATTGTAGGCTCTGGACCGGGGTTTGTTCCAGCACTTATTCTAACGCTTCTTAGCGCAGCTATACAATACGCACTTACAGATCCGGGAACTATTGATGGCGGTGAAACGACTATAGGTTCAGATAGTAAATCTTTGTTATTTAGTAGTAGTATAATCAACTTAACTGCTCAAGGGTCTCCACTTCCAATTGGTTATGGGAGATTGAAAGTTGGATCTAGCGTAATTCAATCGTCCATGAAGTCTATACCGCAAACTGTCAGAACTGTAGATGCGATGCAATCTGATAATTATTCTCCTGAGACTGAAGAGGGAGTTTTTAATCAGGAATCAAACATTGAGATTTCTAATCCTACCATCTAGTAAACAATGAATCATCTTTCTAGAAAAAAAAGGTTATACGGAGCGGGCAAAAAACCTGACGTTAAACCTGCTGTTCTGTCTCCTCCAAAGATAGGTGATTTTCAATTCGGGTCGTCTTTCAGTTACATGGAGACTCTTGATCTTATTTCAGATGGCCCCATAGAAGGCTTAGTGGATTCTAAAGGGAACCTTTTAAACAAGGAGGACTCCTCAAGAGGTGTGTATTTAGATGCTACCCCGGTTTCGATATCCATTCAAGAGGTAGAAAGCTCTGATAATGAAGAATCTGTAACAGATCTTACAAAGATAGATGTGAGTATTGCTAGCTCTTTCCAAAATTTAAATGTAGCCGATCAGGGTGGAGAATCTAGTGCTAGAGTAAATGATATAACTCACTCTAATCAAACTTACAGTAAAGGAGATCCAGATACATTAAATAGTCTTATAACTTGGGATAATCTGGTTGATGGTGTAGACCCGTTAGCTTCTATTTCTGACCGTTCGACATTTCGAGCTTTAAGTACTTTTACAGGCGGCAATTATCCGAATATAGCATTGTATGATTCTAATAACGAGTCGATTAATACATTACATGTTAATATACACCAAAGATTTTCGTTGCTTTTCGGTAATGGTAGTAATTTTGCAGCTAACACAACAGAACTTTTTGTTGGCTTTTACAAAAATTATGTAGACACTATTAAACCATTAGATCAAAATGGAAAGAGAAGAATAGCTAATACAGTCTTGGCTGAAAAACTTGGAGGAAGCTCGGCAAAAGGGACAGAGAAATTTATTCGGAGTTTAATTACAGCTTACAATGTAACTTACCAAAATAATGCTTTTATGAGGTCTCTCATAAAACAGAAAATGAACAGTTTTTTTGGCGTGGGTTGGGAAGAGCGTGAAGTAAGTGATTTACGCGATCAATTACTTTATACCGTTGATGATGCAGGGCATTTTCTAATCTACTACCCTAAACGGGACATTTTAAATGGAGCATCTTCTGTAACGTTTGAAGATCCTAAGCAGGTTAGATTTTCTTTGATTGATTCTAGCGGTAAAGAATCTCGCATACAAAAAAATTCTGGCTATGTAGACTTTTTGATTCCTGTCTGTAATGAAAACGGTCAAGTCCAGACTAGTGAAAATATTCTAGGGGCTGTATTTTTAAATATACCTCACAGCCCTTCATTACAAACACAAGCTAATACTCACCGCGCTCAAGTTGAAGCTGGCCTTATTCCTTGGTGGCAACCAAGAACTTCCATGACGGGGTATTTAAAAGAGGAATCTTATGATATAGATAAGGTTATATCTGATTTTAAAAACATACAAACTATTTCGTTAGTTGAGAAGCCTTTTAATGCAAGAGATAATTCAAAATATAATTATAATAACGTTTTAATCGAGTCTAGACTGGGTTATGAGGATCAACCGCCATTTAAATATTTTAATAAAATAAATATAGACAAACTTGTAGATAAAAGTGTCTTCGGTCCATTTAGAGTGTCTGGCCAAGTTCAAAGGATAAAAAGGAATCCAGCTGCTAATAAAGACAATTTGTCGATGGAAGGTTCGGCTTATGATGGTCCTGACATCATATTATCTCAAGGGTTACCTACCAATGAAGGTAGCAACGATAACAAGCGAAGTGCTAGCGAAAACAAAAACTACTCCTCTTGGAATAATAAGAACAAAGAATATGATTTAGAAGAAAAGTCTTCACCAATTACTTATGTAGTTCAA
>Ga0315315_10001740_pt1 | contig 19998 bp, 19 predicted proteins | sample M140m3416metaG_FD_203699 | JGI IMG/M metagenome (GOLD analysis project Ga0315315, IMG submission 203699) | Ammonia-oxidizing marine archaeal communities from Monterey Bay, California, United States - M1 40m 3416 | ecosystem: Environmental > Aquatic > Marine > Intertidal zone | place: USA...
ATTGAATTTTGAAGTGTAAAAATGGATGCAATTGAATAACAAAAAGCTATATAGATAAATAATAATTTATTCATAAAAAAAAGGAGCAGGCTAAATAACCTGCTCCAAAAGAATTAGATTTTTTAATCTATGATTTTGCTGACTGCTTACTTGATTCAGCAACTGCAATTGAATAAACAACTAAACCAAATCCAATTTTATTGATAGCATCCGCAAGGTTGTACCATACATCAATTTTATCTGGTGACATAATACCACTGAGCCATCCACCATCCATACACATATAACCAATTGGATAAATTGCCCAACCAACCAGAACAAACCAAGCTAATAGTCTCACACCTTTTTTAACAACTTCAGAACCGCTTGACTCAGATAGCTTTGCAACTTCTCCTAACCATACTGAATGTAGGATATACAAATATCCAAGAGTTGATAACACACCCCAAGTTACTGAGTGACTTGTTGACCCAATTCCTCCAGGATTGAAGGCCTCGCCAATATAACCACACACTAGCATCCAAGTTGACGCAAAAATTAACTTCCACAACAAAGATTTAGTGGCTCCAGCTAGCCTTGTCAAAAGATAAAATTCCACACACATTAGTGGAACAGTTAAAATCCAATCAACATATCTAAAGAATGTTGGTGAATCGCCAGTCACTAAATTATAATCCCTCATATAATAATAGTGAACAGCAGCAATACCTGTAATTAATGCAGATACCAATAAAGACATTTTCCACTTATCCGACACACTGCCTCTTTCAACAAAGAAGAAAACAGATGCCGCTAGCATCGCAATATAGCCTAAAAAAAAGGTGAAGGCAACATAATTGTCTGGCGCGATTGTTTGAATAACATTTAATAACATTTTGTATAACTTTTATTGATTAATATTATGCAATAATACAAAAATTTATATATTTGCATAAGTTTTTATTAAAAAAATTATACAGTAATTTATGAATGAAATAAAAAGCACTAAGCTATTTGAAGGATATAGTGTAGCATTTAGACAATGGAGAGCTACACATTCGCACTGTCACTATTTGCATGGATATGCAATGAAATTTAAAGTAACATTTATAGGAAAAACAGATGAATTAAATTGGGTTTGTGATTTTGGATCATTTAAAAGAAATGGAATAAAAAAACACATGTCGCATATGTTTGATCATACAACAATTATTGCAGCTGACGATCCAAATTTATCAAATTTTAAAGATTTAGCAGACAAGAAAATAATACAATTGAGAATACTAGATCATGTAGGCTGCGAAAAATTTGCTGAATATGTTTTTAAATATATTAATAAAGTAATCAGAGAAGAAACAAATAATAGAGTAAGAGTTTTAAAAGTAGAAAGCTTTGAGGGAGGAACTCAAAATTCAGCCATATTCGAACCTGCTTATAAATAATTAATAACGCTAAAAAAATATTGTACTCAAAAATATATATAAATGAAAGAAAGTATTAAACCAAAACCTAACTTTGAAAATATTGACACGTCATCTGCTTTTCAAAGTGGTGAAATTATTAAACAATCATCAGAAAAAACTGAGAATTTAGAAACAGTAAAAACTGGCTTTGCCAATGGTGTGGCGAAAGGATACCCATTATGCAAAGAAGAGAAAGAAAAGATGATAAAAGATGCAGAACATGCATTTGGATTATTTTTAGATGCTTTAAAATGTGAATGGAGAAATGATCCAAATTCAAAGGAAACACCAAGAAGGGTAGCAAAATCTTATATTAATGATCTATGGAAAGGGAGATATGATAAAATGCAAGCTATTAAGTCATTTCCTTCTTATGGTTACGATGGAATAGTAATTGAGCGAGATATTCCATTAGTTTCAATGTGCTCTCATCACCATCAGGTAATATCAGGAAAAGTTCACATAGGTTATGTTGTAGGTGATAGTGGTAAAGTAATAGGTCTAAGCAAATTAAATAGAATTGTAGAGTTATTTAGCCGAAGAGGGGTTATACAAGAACAATTAACATCCTCTATTCATCACGCAGTAGATAAAGTATGTGAAGATAATAAAGGTGTTATAGTTTCTATTATTGCAACACATAACTGTGTTAGTTGCAGGGGGGTAAAGCATCAGGGGGCATCTATGGTTACAAATAAAGCTGCAGGTGTATTTTTAAATAATAATAATCTTGCAAGAAAAGAATTCTTTGACAGCATTAAATTAAACAATTAAAAACATGGAAAAAATTATGATTTTTTGGGGAAAGTATTACGCAGTAGTTTTAGCTTTTATTTCTTTTCTTTTTTCTGTTACATTATGGTTTAGCGGATTTAAATTAGAAGGAATTTTTGTTGGTATTTGGGTGCCTTCAATTCTAGGCTTTTATACTGTAATTAAATTAATTAATGAGAAATAATTTACATGATATGAACACAATAATGTTTTCTGTTGGTTTTACTATTTTTTGCTTGTATATATTTGGACTACTATATATGATAAATAAAGGTCATCAAGAACAAAAAAAAGACGTATTAAAAGACCCTGAAATACCTAAAGAATTTAAAGATTCATTATGAAAATATATTTAGGGTATTACAGAAAAACAAATTAATAAAATTAATATTAAAAAAAAATAAAAATGAAAAAATTAACAATAATAATATCTGCGTCATTATTTTTATCATGTGGCCCATCAAATAATGATAATAACCAACCAAAAGAAAAGTTAAACGTAGAACTAGCTAATACAGAAAAAATAACTGAAGAATTTACAGTTCGAGCAATTGGAAATACAATGGCAGAAATGAAATTTGATATTTCCAATATAACTGTCAAAGAAGGAAGTAAAGTTAAAATAACATTAATCAATGAAGGTAGTGACCCCGCTATGCTACATAATATTGTATTCATTAATTATGGAACTAGAAAAGAAATAGCTATGGAAGCAATTGAAGCAGTATCAACGAAATACATCCCAAATAACAATAATGTCATTGCAGGTTCTGATATAGCTAATCCTGGAGAAACTATTGTTTTAGAATTTAATGCACCAAAAAAAGGGAATTACGAATTCTTATGCACATATCCCGGTCATGCAGAAATGATGAGAGGCTATTTTTTTGTTAAATAAAATCTTGTTTTTTTAAATTAGAAAAACTTTAGTGTGAGATAATCATTAAACTATCTTCAGCTTTTTTCACGTAACGATACGTGAAACCTTAAAACTAAAATATCTCGTAAAAATTAGGGCTTATCTAATTATATAAAAAATAGATAACTATTTTGCACATCTGAAAACAAAAACGAGAGACTATCTTTCGACAACCTCTCGCTCTGTACCCGGGACGGGACTTGAACCCGTACGAACAAATGTTCATTGGATTTTAAGTCCAACGTGTCTACCAATTCCACCACCCGGGCAAGGAATCTTAGAAACACTATTGAGCGAGTGATGAGATTCGAACTCACGACCCTCACCTTGGCAAGGTGATGCTCTACCCCTGAGCTACACTCGCAATTAAGGAGGGCAAATTTAATGAAATAATCAATACAACAAAACGAAAATCTACTTTCCTAACAGTTTTTTAATTTCATTCAATTTCATCAATGCTTCTACTGGAGTTAACGAATCAATATCTAAATTATGTATATCATCCCTTATCTCCTCCAACATAGGATCATGTAATTTAAAAAAACTCAATTGCATATCATCCTGTTCGCGTTTAGTATGTTTATTTGTTGCTCTAGATCCCTCAAGATGTCTAAGTATTACTCTTGCCTTTTGCACAATTTCATATGGCACTCCTGCCATCTTAGCAACATGAATTCCAAAACTATGCTCACTTCCTCCTTTCTCTAGCGTACGGATAAAAATTATATCTTTCCCATCCTCTTTTACCGATACATTGTAATTTTTAATTCTGGAGAAAGTCTCCTTCATATCATTCAATTCATGATAATGGGTAGCAAATAATGTCTTAGGTCTTGCTGGCTGTTCATGTAAATACTCAGCAATAGCCCAAGCAATAGAAACTCCGTCATAAGTACTAGTTCCTCTACCTATCTCATCAAGCAATATCAAGCTGTTTTCTGACAAATTATTCAGAATACTTGCTGTCTCATTCATCTCAACCATAAAAGTAGATTCACCCATTGATATATTATCAGATGCCCCTACTCTAGTAAAGACCTTATCTACAAGTCCTATTTCTGCAGAATTAGCAGGCACAAAACTACCTATCTGAGCCATAAGAACTATCAAAGCAGTTTGCCTCAACAATGCAGATTTACCAGACATGTTTGGACCTGTTATCATCATTATTTGTTGCTTCTCTCTATCAAGAAATATATCATTAGGAATATAATATTCTCCTGTGTCTAATTGTTGTTCAATAACAGGATGTCTTCCTTTTCTTATAAGTAAACTAGAGTCCTCATTTATATTCGGCTTAACATAATTATGCTTCTTAGCAACTAATGAAAAACTAAGCAAACAATCTAACTGAGAAACTAAATATGCATTTAATTGTATAACCTCAATATATTCTGAAAGCGTTGCTACTAAATCAGAATACAGACTATTTTCAAGATGGGATATTTTATCTTCCGCACTTAAAATCTTATTTTCATATTCTTTCAATTCCTCAGTGATATACCTCTCTGCGTTTACAAGAGTTTGTTTTCTTATCCACTCTTCTGGAACTTGTTCTTTAAATCTATTTCTTACTTCTAAATAATAGCCAAAGACATTATTAAATGATATTTTCAAAGAAGTGATCCCTGTTTTTTTGATTTCTCTTTGCAGTATTTTATCCAAATACTCTTTTCCTGATCTTTTGATTAGTCTTAACTCATCAAGCTCAGAATTCACTCCTCCTTTTATCACATCTCCTTTATGTAACAACATAGGAGGATTATCAATCAGTTCCTTTTCAATTTTTGTTCTAATTATTTTACAAACATCTATTCTAGCTGCAATACGCTTAAGAGCATTCACTGATGATTTATCGCAGATTTTCTTTATAGGCTCTAACGCAAATAAAGCATCTTTCAATCTGCTACATTCCTTTGGGTTTATTCTTAAAGTAGCAACTTTTGATATTAATCTTTCTAAATCTCCAATAACACTTATATAATCAACAAGTACATCTGAAATATCTTCACTAGATATTAACTCTTGAACTATCTGGTGTCTAGCGGTAATTTCTTTCTTGTTTTTTAAAGGAAGTGAGAGCCATCTTCTTAACATCCGGCCTCCCATTGGAGACTTAGTATCATCAAGAATATCTATTAACGTTTTAGCGTTCTCATTAGGAGAATAAAACAACTCTAAATTTCTAATGGTGAATCTATCCATCCATACATATTTTTCTTCCTCAATTCTTTGAATACTTGATATGTGTTCTGTTTGATAATGTTTTGTTTCATTAAGATAATGTAAAGCAACGCCAGCCGCAACTATCCCATTTTCTAATTCTGAAACACCAAAACCTTTTAACGATTTCGTACTAAACTTCTTATTAAGCAATTCATTAGCATAATCATGACTAAAAATCCAATTATCAAGAGTAAATGTATAATACAGATTTCCAAAATCTCTCTCAAAATCTCTTCTTTTATTTTTTTGATAAACAACTTCTTTTGGAGTTAAGCTTTGTAATAGTTTTCCTACATAATCTATATCCCCTTCTGCAATCAGAAATTCACCTGTTGAAATATCTAAAAAAGAAACGCCTAAGCTCTTCTTTCCATAAAAAATAGCTGCTAAGAAATTATTCTTCTTACTATCTATAGTAACATCATTATATGATAACCCAGGAGTAACAAGCTCTGTAACTCCTCTTTTTACAATTCCTTTTGTAATCTTTGGGTCTTCAAGTTGGTCACATATTGCCACTCTTTCTCCTGCACGTACTAATCTTGGCAAATATGTATCTAAAGAATGATGAGGAAATCCAGCTAACTCAATTTTTGATTTTCCATTGTTTCTAGCAGTAAGAACTATCTCTAAAATCTCGGAAGCTCTCACAGCGTCTTGACCGAAAGTTTCATAAAAATCTCCGACTCTAAACAATAACAAGGCTGTTGGATGCTTTGCTTTTATTATATTATACTGACGCATCAATGGCGTTTCCTGACTTCCTTTTTTCTTATTATTTATCAAAATTTATTCTTTAATTTTGCAACAAATATAAGTTATGCGAAAGTTAAAAAACAAAGAATTAGAAAGAATCACAATAGAAGAGTTTAAAACCGCAAAAAAAAACCCTATTACAATAGTACTTGATAATGTTAGAAGCGGATTCAATGTTGGCTCTGTATTTCGTACTGCTGATGCTTTTCTAATTGAAAATATTATCCTATGTGGGATTACTGCCACTCCTCCAAAAAAAGAAATAAGGAAAGTAGCACTTGGAGCAACGAATTCAGTTAATTGGGAATTCCAGGAAGATACCAGAATTGCTATATTAAAACTTAAAGAAAAAGGATACCATATTTTCGGAGTAGAACAAGCTACTAAATCATTAAAGCTAGATAAATTAATTTTACCTGAAAAGCCAATTGCAATTATTTTGGGAAATGAAGTTAATGGGATTTCTGAAGATGTAATAAGTCTTTGTGATGAGATTATAGAAATACGTCAATTTGGAACTAAACATTCCTTAAACATATCAGTAACTAACGGCATCGTTATATGGGAAATATGGAAAAAACTTACTTCCTAGATTTATTTTTAGGAAAATTAAATCTCGATTTATATCCTACTAAAATATTAAGAATACGATCTCCATTACCTGCCGCCCTATCTGCATCAACATAAGCATTGTCTACATGATGAATACTAGATGAAACAGATAAATTAGAAGTGTTTCCTATCTTATAATCAAAACTAAAACCATATATCAAGATTCTTGATTTTGGCAAATCCCAGAATGATTTTCTGCTTTCAAAATTATAATTCAAATCATCATAACCATAGCCATATATATAACTATCACTTAGTGAATTATACCTTATACTATGGAAGTTACACATCCCAACTCCTAAATTATAATAAATCTTTAATCTATCAGGCAAAACTAAACTCTCATTTAGAGACTGGAATATCGAAGATAATAATCGTTGAGGAAGATCGTTTGAAACAACTAAACTTAGCGCATTCATATTTGATTTAAAATAATCACCATCACCTTCATAAAGAGCATAAGGATTATGCGAATTTATTGCATGCTCCTTTGATCTCTTCCCTTGTATATGCATTATATTTAAATGTGATGAAAGAATAGTGTGATTATCTATATGAGTTAAAATAGCAAATTCATAAGAAGGACCATGATTTGATTGAACAAAGTTAGACATATTATAATGAGTAAAACCAGAGCTAAACTTAAACTCCATTTTCTCAAGAATATTACTACCGATTAAAAATTGTTTCCCTTCATTGCCAGCGACATCTTCTTGAGCAAATAAAACAGTTGATATACTAATAAATAACAGAATAATTTTTTTCATAACTTTTATAATAATTGGATGCAAATTTAGTGAATTGTTTCTACAATCTAAAAATTACTAACAACTACTGTGCATAAAGTAGTCCTAATGCTAAAATATAACATGTTATTTTTATTTAAATTTGCACTAATCTTATAACTAAAAAAATCAAAAAAATGGGAACGTCAAAAATATTTTACATCTTAATTGCGGCAGCTATAATGAGTGGCTGTGGACTAAATAAAATGGCTAGCAAATACGAAACTGTTAGCTTTACTACAACTCCACCTACACTACAAGCTCATGCTGGTAAAATAGCACTTTCATTAGATGCTAATTTCCCGGAAAAATATTTTGCGAAAAAAGCAACAGTTGATTTTACTCCTGTTTTAGTTTACGAAAATGGAGAAACAGCTTTTAAAACCATCACAATACAAGGAGAAGAAGCTACTGGAGGCGAAGCAACTATATTTAAAACAAGTGGAGGAAGCTTTAAATATCAAGATGCGATTGCATACTCTGAAGAGATGAAAAATTCTACTTTAGAGTTAAGAGCTACTGCCAAGCAAAAAGACAGAAAAAAACAACTAGGACCGGTGAATATTGCCAATGGGGTAATAGCAACTTCTACAAGAGTGCAAAATACTGAGATTCTAGCAAATCAAAATCATGGGTATGAACATGAGACTATCCTTGAAGAAACTGCGACAATCTACTTTTTAGTAAATCAATCAAACATAAGAGCCACTGAAAGGAGCGATGAAGATATTAAAGCATTAAAAACATTTGCTAAAAATGGATATAAGACACATTCTATTACAATTATCTCATATGCTTCTCCTGAGGGGTCAGTAAACACAAATGATAATGTTTCTGAAAACAGAATGAAAAGTACAGTCAACTATACTAAAAGACTATTACGCTCTTTAAAAGTAGACGGAGCAAGAAAGAACGACCTCTATAGTGAAAAGTCAATGGGAGAGGACTGGCAAGGCTTTGAAAGTTTAATAACTTCTTCTAACATAAAAGATAAAAAAAGGATTAACAAAATTGTAAATTCTATTGCAGATGTTGATGAAAGAGAACAACAAATTAGAGATTTAGCAGAAATTTATGATGCAATCGAAGATGATGTATTGCCTCAATTACGAAAGGCAACCATCATTATAAAATCATATGAACCTAAGAGAAGTGATGAAGAAATTGCTGAGTTATCAACTACAAAACCGGCAGAATTAGATGTGAAAGAACTCTTATTCTCTGCTACATTAACAAATAATGAGATTACCCAGACCACAATCTATAATAAAGCAGTAGAACTACATAATGACTGGAGAGGGTATAATAATATCGCCTGTATGTATTTAGAGAAGGGAGATTTAGACCAAGCTGCCCAACACCTGAATAAAGCTGAAGAAATAGGAGGAGAGACCTCAGACATATTAACTAATAGAGGTATTATATCGGCAAGGAAGGGAAATCTTGAAGAGGCTCAGAAATTATTTGACAAAGCTAAGACATCTGAAAAAAATCAAGCCATACTAGATATAAGACAAGCAGAATATGCGAAAGCAGAAAGATTCTATAAAAATAAAAAATCTCACAATGCAGCATTAGCACAACTATTGACGGGAAAAAATTCTGCAAATTGCAATGAACAAACAGCAGCTTGTTATTATCTAAATGCTATTGCTGCAGCAAGATCAGGTAATGATAACGCTGTAATTAATCATTTAACAAAAGCAATTAATACCGACGCGTCTTACAAAAGAGAAGCAGCCCAGGATTTAGAATTCATCAATATAAAAGATAACGAAGCATTTATTTCATTAACTAAATAATATGCTTGACAATTGAATTTTTAAAATTTCATTGCCATAACTTCTTATAATATATCCCTGGCTTATAAAAAAGCATCATTGCCTCTTTTATTTCCAAATAGACATCTCTATCTGAAACAAAATCAGCTTTTGTTATGTCTAAAATAAGAACAGGAAAATCATTATGCTTTCTTAGATAATCAAGATACTTATCTTGAATATCTTTTAAATAAGTATCAGAAATTTTTTGTTCAAAATCTCTACCTCTCTTCTTAATGTTTTTTTGTAATCTTAATATGTCAACATATAAATAGACCACCAAGTCAGGCTTTGATAAAGCAGAAAACATAATCTCAAACAATCTATTAAAAAGCTGCATCTCATCATGTCGAAGATTATTTTTCGCAAACAATCTTGACTTAATAAAAAAATAATCTGATATAATCTGAGGCTGAAAAAGATCTGACTGTTTAAACCCCTTAAGCTGGTGATATCTTTCAGCCATAAAAAAAAGCTCTAGAGCTAAAGCGTTCTGATTAGGGGATTCATAAAACCGTGCAAGAAATGGATTATCTGCAAATTCTTCAAGTATCAACCTCACATCAAAATCAGAAGAAATCATTTTAGCTAAGGTAGTTTTTCCACTACCAATATTTCCTTCAATAGCAATATATTTATGCTTCATACTTTACGACTTTCTCAATATCTCTTGATTCATTCAGTAATTCAGAAACCGTTTTCTTATATCTTGGATGGATAATTGACGAAGCAATTTCATTTAAGGGAATCAATACAAAATTTCTTTCATGCATATGCTTATGTGGGATACATAAATCTACAGTCTCAATAATCTCATTATTAAAAAAAATAATATCAATATCAATTAATCTTTGTCCCCATTTCTCAACACGAACTCTTCCTAGATCTTTTTCAATCTGTAATATAGATATCAGAATCTCTTCAGCTGATAAAGCACTTCGCACCTTAATTATTTGATTTAGATAATTCTCCTGTCCTTCAACCCTCCATGGGGAACTTTCATAAATTTGAGAACGAGAATTAATTGCTCCTACATTCTCTTCGATAGCTTGAATAGCATTACAAATAATCTTCCTTCTCGCTCCCAAATTACTACCTAATTGAATATATACTGTATTCATGTCTTAAATATCAATCAAATATAGCAAGAAAGATACAATACGAGTATTTAAAAATTGTATTTTTACGAACTTAAACAATATTATGAAAACATTTATCAAAAACATACTATCAACTATACTTGGTATCTTATCATCAATAATAATTTTTATATTACTATGTATTGGGATATTTTCAATACTAAACTCTGAGGAGAAGGTAACACTTAAAAAGCACAGTGTCCTTAAAATTGATTTAACAAACACATCTGTTGTTGAAAGAACATCTGAAAACCCATTTAACAATCTAAGACTGAGCGGTGAAGTAGCAGAAACTATTGAATTAAGAGAAATATTAAATAATATTGAAAAAGCTAAAAATGATGAAAATATAGAAGCAATATACATAAATACCTCTATTGTGAATGCAGGCTTATCACAGACTGAAGAAATTAGAAATAAATTATTAGAATTTAAAAATACTGGCAAACCAATTATAGCCTACTCCGAAGTGTACTCACAATTAGCATATTATTTAGCATCAGTTGCAGATAATATTTATCTTAACCCTGAAGGGATGCTTGAACTGAAAGGGCTATCTGCAGAAGTAATGTTCTACAAAGGATTATTAGAAAAATTAGATATTGACATGCAAATTATTAGACATGGCAAATTTAAAAGTGCTGTCGAACCTTTTTCTTTATCAAGTATGAGCTCCTCTAACAGAGCTCAAATGACACGTTTTCTTAATTCAATCGCAAGTAATATTATGGATAGTATTGCGAATCAAAGAAATCTTAGTTTGTCTGAAATAAATAAACATGCAAATAACCTAATTTTAGAGAATGCTAGAAGCTGTATTGACCTAAAATATGTAGACGAACTTCTATACCAAGATCAAGTAGAAGACAGTCTAATTAAATTTTCAAAAGCAAAAAAACTAAATCTTATTTCTCTTAAAAAATATGCTAAAGTAAAAGCTGAGAAAAAAGAAATCAGCAGAAAAAAAATTGCTATCATTTATGCTAACGGGGCAATTAAGTCAGGCAAAGGAGATGAAGAGAGTATAGGTTCTGAGACTACCTCTGAAGCTATAAGGATGGCAAGAGAAGATAAAAATGTACATGCTATCGTTTTTAGAATCAACTCTGGAGGGGGAAGCGCATTGGCATCAGATGTGATACTAAGAGAAATAACTTTAACAAAGAATAAGAAAAAACCAATAGTAGTTTCTATGGGAGATTATGCTGCTAGCGGTGGATACTATATTGCGTGTGCTGCAGATAGCATTGTAGCAAATCCTACGACGCTTACAGGTTCAATTGGCGTGTTTGGGATGATTCCAAATCTACAAAGATTTTATAAAAATAAATTAGGCATTACAATTGATACAGTTAATACAAATAAATTTTCTGACATTGGGATGAATAGGCCCCTTACTGCTATTGAAAGAGCAAAAATCCAAAAAAGTGTTCAGAACACTTATAACACCTTTATTACACATGTATCTAAAGGAAGAGGCATGAGCAAAACAGCTGTAGATGAAGTAGGTCAAGGCAGGGTCTGGACAGGTTATGATGCAAAAATAATAGGGCTAATTGACACATATGGAGGGATTGAGAAAGCTATTAATATTGCAGCAGAATTAGCTAAATTAGATGAATACAGAATTATCTCTCTTCCAAAAAAGAAAGACCCTTTCTCTGAAATAGCTATAAAACTAGGATCTCAAGCAAAAATCTCTAATATGATTATGGAAAAAATAGGAATCAATAGTGCCCTGATAGAGCCTATTGAAAATATCATCCAAGACGATAATATTCAAGCCAGGATTCCCTTCTTTATAAAATTAAAATAATGTGCCTTGAGAAACCTGCTGCACAGAGAACTCAACAACAAAGCCCTCATGCGAACGCACATTAAAAACTCTATCCTCATTAAATAATAGATACTGTCCCTTAATACCTAAGAGAACTCCTTCTATAATTGGTGTTCTCTCCAATTTAATACTCTTTATCTTATTTGGATATCTAGTTACAGGATAGTTAATCTCAGTCACCGTATTGTCATTTAAGATATATTTTCTCAAATTCTCCGGAACATGTTCTAACAATTCCTCTTTCATCTTTACTAAATCAACAGGTTCAGGAGTGCCTGAGAGCATCTTTCTCCAATTAGTTACATCTGCAACAAATCTCTTTAAAGACACTTCAATATCTCCTGAAAATCTTCTATTAGGGACCTCAGCTAATAAAATAGCTTGACTTGCTCCTTGGTCCATCCATCTGATAACACCTTGAGTCCCTCTAGTAATACCTACCTTTATACCTGAGGAATTAGCTAAATAAACATAATGTGGTGTAATCTGAAATTCTTTTTCCCACTCTAAATCTCGTTCTTCAATACCTAAATGAGCGGTACACAATTCTGGCTTAAAAATAGACTGTGAGGCTAATGGAGATTTCCAGTAACATTGATAGCAATATGCTGAATTTCTATAAAAAGAACCCATCTCCTTACCGCAAATGCAAATGACAGAACCACTCCAATTAATTTTAATCTGTTGACCAATATACGAATTCATGTTATGATTTGCTCCATGTATGTCAAGAGTATAATTTACAACATCTTTTAAGTCAACATCCATTTTTTTAAGCGCATCTCTCATCATATTTTTGTATTTTTCAGCCCCTAAATTTACAAAATTGAATCTCTTTAAAATAAAAAATTATATAATTTCTTCAATAATAAAACAACGCATTAAAAAGATTCATAAATCTACTAAAGATCCTATCCAATGTCAAGAAGATGTCATGAAGAGATTAGTAAAAAAAGGTTTAAACACCAATTTCGGGGAAGAACATTCTTTTAACATAATAACTAATTATATATCATTTAAAAATAAAGTACGCGTAAGAACTTATGAAGAATTAGAACCTTACATATCAAAAGCAAAAAAAGGATTAGAAAATATTCTTTGGCCTGGAGAAACAATATATTTTGCAAAATCATCTGGCACGACTAATAGTAAAAGCAAATTTATTCCTATTACTAAAGAATCTCTAAATGATTGCCACTTTAAAGCAGGAAAAGACATGCTTTCATTTTATGAAAATAATTTTCCCAAAACCAATATATATAATGGGAAAGGTATAATGCTTGGCGGAACAATCTCAACATTAAAGAATAAAAACTATATAAGCGGAGATTTATCAGCAATTCTTCTCAAGGAATTCCCATTTTGGGTAAGCCACCATAGGGTCCCTGACATTAAAACAGCACTAATGAAGGATTGGGAAAAAAAATTAGATACCATTGCAAATCAATCAATAAAGGAGAATATAACGAACCTAACTGGTGTTCCATCTTGGATGTTGATTCTACTAAAAAGAGTACTTGTATTAAGTGGAAAAGAAAATATATCAGAAGTATGGCCTAATCTAGAACTATATATGCATGGAGGTGTAAATTTCAATCCATATAGAGAGCAATTTGAAAAATTAATTCCAAGTAAGAAAATGAACTACCTGGAAGGCTATAATGCCTCAGAAGGATTCTTTGCAATACAAGACAAAAATAATAGTGACGAGCTTCTACTACTACTTGATTATGGTATCTTCTATGAATTTATACCTCTTCAAAAATATCGTCAAAACAAACTAGATGCAATAAATCTATCAAAAGTTGAATTACATAAAAGCTATGCTTTAGTTATCACTACTAATGGAGGCTTATGGAGATATTTAATAGGAGATGTAGTCAAATTTACTAATCTTTCTCCTTTTAGAATAAAGATAATAGGCAGGACAAAAAGCTGTATCAATAGTTTTGGAGAAGAATTAATGATCCATAATACAGATACAGCAATAAAGGAATGTTGCAAAAAATATAGTTGTTCTATCAATGAATATACCGTCGCTCCTATATTAATAGGCAAAGGAGCCGGAGTTCATCAGTGGCTTATAGAATTTACAAAGAAACCAAGCTGTCTAAAGCTATTTATGAAAGAATTAGATAATCAAATAAAAAAAACAAACTCTGACTACGAGGCCAAAAGGCAGCATGATCTTGTGCTCAGACCGCCTGAATTAATCCTAATTGAGAATAATGAATTTTATCTTTGGCTTAAGAAAAACAATCGACTTGGAGGGCAATATAAAATCCCTAGATTAAATGAAAAAAGAGATATTGCTGAAGAAATTATCTCTATCAAAAGAAGTTTTCAACAAAAGTAGTGACTATCATACAATAACTATAATCATAAATAATAGTTTTTTTATTTTAGTCAAAAAAAAAAAAAAAAATGCACATTGCGATTGCCGGAAATATTGGATCAGGAAAAACAACGCTAACAACCAAATTAGCGAAACATTATAAATGGGAGGCTCACTACGAAGATGTAGAAAACAACCCCTACTTAAATGACTTTTATAAAGATATGCAAAGATGGTCTTTTAATCTACAAGTATTCTTCTTAAATAGCAGATTCCGACAAATTGTAAATATTAAGGAAAGTGGAAAGAAATACATCCAAGACAGAACAATTTTTGAAGATGCGAAGATATTTGCCCCTAACCTACATCAAATGGGGCTAATGAGCTCTAGAGATTTTGATAATTATATGGAGATTTTTAACCTAATGGATGGTTTTATTGACCCTCCTGATTTGTTAATTTATTTAAGAGCATCAGTATCTACTCTTGTTGAACAAATACAAAAAAGAGGAAGAGAATATGAAAATAGTATTCGCCTAGATTATTTAACAAGACTTAATGAGCGTTACGAAGCTTGGATAGGAGAATACACTAAAGGGAAACTCTTAATAATTGATGTGGACGATATAAACTATGCTGATAATAATGAAGATTTTAGTAGTATTATTGAAAAAATTGATGCAGAAATAAATGGATTATTCTAAAACTTAAATAATATATAAGAAGCCAAGTAAAACTTGGCTTCTTAGTAATATTATAAAAGAGCCTACTATTAATTCTTCCCTTTTATATAAATCTTAACATCAGAATTTGACGACTTTAAATTTGCAGAAGGGATAACTAATAGCCCTTGCATTACCTCAGAACCATCATCTAAAATATCCACGTTAAATTCTAATTTGACTTTCATAAGTAAATCTGCAAACTCTAAGTTTCCTAAAACTCCAAAACTATTTTCACCAAACTCTGCCGTAGAGTTAGCACGAAAAACTATTGGCGCTCCAGATGAAAGCGTATTTATTTCTGCACAAGCTTCGGTCCCAATTGGGCTTTTCATCTTACAATTTATATCACTAATTGTTATGGACTCCAGAGTTTTTGAATCTCGATTAAAAATATATGAAGATGCTTTCACATATATATCAGCAGATTTAACACGTAAATCCTCCAGATTTTGCACTACGTTATCTTGACTCACTTGCGAAGCACTTGAATGCGCTCCTCCTGCCCCTAAAATAGGCGCAATAACTAACCCAATTAAACAAGTTAACTTAATTAAAATATTCATTGAAGGACCAGAGGTGTCCTTAAATGGGTCTCCAACAGTATCTCCTGTTACTGATGCTTTATGTGCATCTGAACCTTTATAAGTCATTTCACCATTAATTTCAACTCCTGCTTCAAAAGATTTCTTTGCATTATCCCAGGCGCCACCAGCATTGTTTTGAAATATTGCCCAAAGAACTCCTGAAACTGTAACACCTGCCATATATCCTCCAAGCATCTCTGCAATTTCTTTATGATCCATTCCAAATGCCATTGGAAGAAAAGCAATTACTAATGGGAAAAGTATAGTTAACAATCCTGGAGCTACCATTTCTTTTAAAGAAGCTTTAGTAGAAATCTCAACACACTTGTCATATTGAGGACTTCCTTTGCCCTCCATAATACCTGGAATCTCCTTAAATTGTCTTCTCACCTCATAAACCATTTGCATAGCAGCTTTTCCTACTGCATTCATTGCTAATGCAGAAAAAACAACTGGCACCATTCCTCCTATGAAAAGCATTGCTAATACAGGAGCCTTAAATATATTTATACCATCAATATCTGCCAACATAACATATGCTGCAAATAAAGCAAGCGATGTTAATGCAGCAGATGCTATTGCAAAACCTTTTCCTGTTGCAGCTGTAGTATTACCAACTGAGTCTAATATATCTGTTCTTTCCCTTACTATCGGATCTTGTTCACTCATCTCAGCAATGCCTCCTGCATTATCTGAAATAGGTCCGAAAGCATCAATTGCTAGTTGCATAGCAGTAGTAGCCATCATTGCAGAAGCTGACATAGCAACTCCATAAAATCCTGCAAATTCATAAGAGGCCCAAATAGCAGCAGCAAACAAGAGAATTGAAGGGAATGTAGAAATCATTCCTGTAGCAAGTCCAGATATTATATTTGTTGCAGCTCCAGTACTTGATTGCTCAACAATTTTAAGAATTGGTTTTTTACCAAGACCAGTATAATACTCGGTAACGAATGAAATTAATCCTCCAACAATTAACCCAACCAAAGTAGCATAAAATACATCCATAGAGCTAAAGGAGATAGGATCAAAAAACTCCATCACCATTATTTCTGGTAACATATAATCTATAAAGAAATAACACGAAATCGCTACTAAAATAATTGAAGTGATATTTCCTTTGTTTAAGGCCCCCATTACTTCATCTTCTTTAGCGTCATTATTATTAATACTTACAAGCATTGTTCCAATAATAGATATTATAACTCCAGCTCCAGCAATTGCCATGGGTAATAAAATGGGGCCATTTAATATGCCTCCTATAATATCAGCACCCATCTGGGCTGTATCGTTGATAACATAATAACCAAGTACCATAGCGGCTAAAACAGTAGCTACATACGAACCAAACAAGTCAGCTCCCATTCCTGCAACATCACCAACATTATCACCAACATTATCAGCAATTGTTGCCGGATTCCTTGGGTCATCTTCTGGAATATCCGCTTCAACTTTTCCTACTAAATCTGCACCAACATCTGCAGCTTTTGTATAAATACCCCCACCTACTCTAGCAAAGAGCGCTATAGATTCAGCTCCTAAGGAGAATCCTGCCAGTGCCTCGAGAACTATAATCATATCTTCTCCAGCAAAATAATTATAGAAAAAAATAAAGAATGCGGTTAAACCAAGTACAGCTAATCCTGCAACTCCCAATCCCATAACAGTCCCTCCACCAAAAGAAATCTTTAATGCTTCTGGCAAAGATGTTCTAGCAGCCTGAGTAGTTCTTACATTTGTTTTTGTTGCAATCTTCATACCTATATTTCCAGCAAAAGCAGAAAATACTGCTCCAAAAATAAAAGCAATAACAATCATCCAATGTGTTGTGTCAACTATAGTAGAAACTATAAACAACAAGACACTAACAATAATGACAAATATTGACAACAATCTGTACTCTGCATTTAAAAAAGCTAGAGCCCCTTCATAAATATGATTAGAAATTTCTTTCATTTTCCCATCCCCAGCATCTTGTTTCATTACCCAAGACCTCTTCACTGTCATGTAGATTAACCCTACTAATGCTAAAACTGCTGGCATATACATCATAAATGATTCCATTTTCTTATGTTTTTATTAATATTTTGTTTTTAAAATGAGTGCAAAAATAGTGTTTTTAAATAAATCTGATGATTTAATATATTTATAATGTTATTTATACTGTTACAAGCACCTTTATTTACTGCATTTTATCTAAATTTGCAATTATTAATTTAAAACCCTAAAGAATGAAAATTGCCGTCTGCATAAGTAGCGTTCCTGATACAACATCAAAAATAAACTTTACTGAAAATGGAAATAAATTTGATTCTAGCGGCGTTCAGTTTGTGATTAACCCTTATGATGAATTTGGGCTTACCAAAGCTATGTTCCTAAAAGAAAAATTGGGTGGAGTGGTAACTATTATTACCGTAGGAGATTCAACAGTAGAACCAGTAATAAGGAAAGCACTTGCGATAGGAGCAGATAAAGCAATCAGAATTAACATGACTGCCAAAGACAGCTACTCAACTGCTGCTGAAATTGCAAGCTATTTAAATAATAATCCTACTGATCTAATCATCACAGGAAGAGAATCTATCGATTATAACGGAGGAGCTGTAGGGGGGATGTTAGCAGAATTTCTTAATCTGCCATTTATCAATGCATGCAATGGGCTAGATATTGATGGAAATACTGCAAATATGACAAGAGAAATTGATGGAGGGAAAGAAAGTATATCTGCTAATCTACCAGTTATAATTGGCGGACAAAAGGGCTTAGTAGAAGAATCTGAACTTAGAATCCCCAATATGAGAGGAATTATGCAAGCAAGAACAAAGCCTCTAGAAATTATCGAACCTAAAAATAATGAGCTACTAACAGAATCAATTGTTTTTGAAAAGCCTGCTACAAAAGAAGATTGCAAACTAATAGACAGTAACAATATTGCTGAATTAGTTACATTGCTGAAAGATGAAGCAAAAGTCATATAATTAACATAAAATAAGAACAATGTCAGTATTAGTATATACAGAAAGCTGGGAAGGAAAATTTAGAAAAAGCACTTATGAAGCTGTTTGCTATGCAAGTAAAACTGCAAAACTATTAAACACAGATGTTATTGCTATTGCATTAGGAGGCGAATCTGATGATGAATTGAAAACATTAGGCTCTTATGGAGCGAATAAAGTCTTAGCTGCAAATAGTATTGAAAAAAGTGATAATCAAGCCATAAGCAAACTTATTGCTAATTACTCATCTGGCGCCTCTATTATTATTTTTGCAAATACTTACACAGCTAAAATGATTGCTCCTAGATTAGCCATAAAAATTAAGGCTGGAATAGCATCAAATGTAATTAATACTCCTTCTAGCTTTGACCCTATACAAACTACACGTAAATCCTTCTCCAGTAAGGCTATTGAAAAAATTAAAATCAACACAACTCAAGCAATTATTATACTAGCCCAAAATTCGTTTGGAATAAGCGAGAACATTAATGACTGCAAAATAGAAAAGATTCAGAATAACATTGAAGATAATATAACTGTCAACGGAAAAGAAATTGGAGATAATAAAGTTTCATTAGCTGAAGCAGAGATTATTGTTTCTGCTGGCAGAGGAATGAAAGGGCCAGAAAACTGGGGAATGATTGAAGAATTAGCTAGGTTGCTTTCAGCTGCAACAGCCTGTTCTAAGCCAGTTTCAGATATTGGCTGGAGACCCCATTCAGAGCATGTAGGTCAAACAGGCAAAGCAGTAGCTCCAAATCTTTATATTGCAATAGGAATATCTGGAGCCATACAACATCTAGCTGGGGTAAATTCATCAAAAGTAATGGTTGTCATTAATACTGACCCTGAAGCTCCATTCTTTAAAGCAGCAGATTATGGCGTAGTAGGTGATGCTTTTGAAGTCCTTCCTAGATTAATAGAAGAAATTAAAAAAATTAAATAACTTGGATTTTGTTCAGTTAGATATAGCAGCTATAAAACAAAGTGACTCTCAAAACAACGCCTATGTCTTGCTGTTAAATGAAGCAAATGGGAAACGACAATT
>Ga0315315_10001742_pt1 | contig 19982 bp, 17 predicted proteins | sample M140m3416metaG_FD_203699 | JGI IMG/M metagenome (GOLD analysis project Ga0315315, IMG submission 203699) | Ammonia-oxidizing marine archaeal communities from Monterey Bay, California, United States - M1 40m 3416 | ecosystem: Environmental > Aquatic > Marine > Intertidal zone | place: USA...
GCATCGGATCCTGTAAAGGAAGAAAACCAAAGATATATGACAGAAAAATTTCTTATGAATTATTTTTCAAGCATAAAGAATTTGATACTAGTTATAAAGACTCATACTCAAGATGATGGAAAGGTCACTGATTATGCTTTTCTTGATTCTGCCAGCCCTTCCAACGTTATCTTAATTGGAGATGTGAGGCAAAAAAGTAAGATTGTTTCTGATAGATTTAAAATTTTTGATTCATTTGACTTTAATGCAGCTGTAAGTTCGAGTGATGGATTCCTTACTGCATCATCCTCTTCAATACTCCAAGCTTTGTTTTTGGGTGTAAAGTCAGGTATTGTTGACAAGTTCAAGAATGGTAATTACGACTACCTCATAAACTATAAGGCTACTATGCTTGTTAATAATGAAGAGAGTTTGAAGTATTTTTTAGATAATAAAAAATTAGAAATTTCGGATGATGCTCTTAGCTATTGCGGATTGAATGAAGAAAATACAAATTTTGATTTAGGAAAACATCTTCTTGCTTGCTTCTATGACTTTCAAAAGATAAAAAATGATGGAGTGACGGGTTCTTAAATTTTGTTAGCATGAACACATATACTATAAAAACAAATTCCATTAATAAATCTATCGGTTTTTTGTTTGCGGCTATTTATGGTTTTTTTATTGTAGCTTCACTTCAGTATTTTTATTCTGTTGATAGTGGTGATATCGGGTCTTATCTAAAATTTTTTAATGAAAATGCCAATGCTGGTTTGGACAATCGCTCCATAGTAGGTGACGGGCTATTTCGTGCTGGGGTGATTTTGTTAGGCGGTTACCTGGGTATTGAGCCCATAAATGTCTTAAGTGCCCTGGCCTTCGTAATTTCAACAGTGCTTTTTACAATATATGCAGTACACATAAGATCAAGTAAATATTTGATTTATTTATTGCCCCTATATTGCATGATTTTCTTTTCTCCTATTGTATCGAACCTATTTGCCTCAAATATAAGATCTGGTATTGCATTTACAATACTTATGATTTCACTTGTATACCTTAAAGGTGTTTGGAAATATTTCTTATTTGGATTCTCAAGTTTCCTTCATTTATCTATGGCTCCAATCGTCGCTTTCTATGTCTTATATCATGCAATTAATTACATATTTAGGAAGATAGGATTTCGTTCTTCATTCGTAGTACCTATGTTGATGTTGGTGGTATCTTCCCTTTCAATGGTAGCATTCTCTTATGTATATAAATTTAATGTCACAATTGTTTCTTCCAGCGGTATCTATAATGTTTTAATAATATGTCTCGGACTGTTAATGATTTTTACAAACAAGAAGGTTCTGAGAAATATTTATGGATTCATTAGCGTAGGACTGATTCTGGTTTACTTATTTGGATTTCTGATTGATCTATCGTTCGCAAGATATATTGGTTTCGCAGTTATTTTATATTTATTTTTTCTTATTGAAAAAGGTGAAATTGGTACCATCCAAGTTTTCACTTTAGGTTACGTACCTGTCTTTTTTCTAGTTTCTTTATATACAATATCTAATAATTTTTAGTTCGATATATGGATAGAAATATTGTTATTGTAGTCAGTGCTTTGAATATGGGCGGAGCACAAAGAGTTGTTTCTATTTTAGCTAATTACTGGACCAAAAAAGGCTATGCTGTAAAGTTAATTTGCACATATACCGATCAGATCAAGAGCTTCTATTCATTGGACGAAACAGTAGATATTGTTTTTTTGCAGGATATTCCAAACTTCAAGAAAAGTAGTTACTTGAACCAGATATATAAGTTGTTCCTCCTTAGAAAGGAGCTTGTAAAAGCAAAGCCCGACGTAATTGTCTCTTTCTTAACTAGAGTTAATGTTGCAACAGCCTTGGCTTGTACAGGGCTAAAGGCTAGCTTCTACTTATGCGAGAGGTCATGGCCACCTTTTAGATCTTTGAGCAGAAATCTTCTTTGGATTTATAAAATTTTATTCAAAAATGTTACACAATTTATTGTTCAAACTGAAACCAGTAAGTCATGGTTCAATGAAGAACTCTATCTAAAGAATGTTAAGTTAATCTCTAATCCAGTATCTTATCCATTACCATTTCAGGATGGTCAATATCCTACCCCTGGCAACATAATTGCAGATGATAAAAAACTAATAATTGCTTGTGGAAGGCTTAATAAGGAAAAGCAATTTGACTTATTAATCAAAGCTTTTTCCAAAGTTCAATTTAGATTTCCGGATTGGAGATTAGTTATCCTTGGAGAAGGAGAAGAAAGAAAAAATTTAGATAATCTAGTACTAGCCCTTGAAGCTAATCACGCAATTTATTTACCAGGCGCATCAGGAAATATGTCGGAGTGGTATGAAAGAGGGGATTTATTTGTCCTAAGCTCTAAAGTTGAAGGTTTTCCAAATGCTTTGCTTGAGGCAATGGCTTACGGTCTGCCTTGCATAAGTTTTGATTGTGATACGGGCCCTAGAGATATGATCCAGAAAGGATTTAATGGCCTTTTGGTTAACCCTATAGAACATGAACTAGGACTTGAAAAAGCTATGAACAAACTCATCACCGATAATGAGCTGAGAGAAAAATTTTCTAGAAATTCTGTTCTTTTACGCGAGAAATACTCTTTTGATAAGATCATGAAGGATTGGGATAAGGTTCTAGGTCTATAATCTGATGTGTGGAATATCGGGCAGTTTTGGTTTTAAAGAGGAACAAAAATTCTCTAAACATCTCAGAGACGTTGAACCTCTATTGAAAAGAAGAGGTCCGGACCAACTAAATATTATTGACATAGATAATTTCTATGCAGCACATACTAGGCTAATCGTTCAGGGTGACTTCGAGGATGGAATACAGCCTATGAGATACCAAAATATTGTTATCTTATTCAATGGAAATTTATATAACAAAGATAGTTTGAAATCTCATCTCGAATCTTATGGATATATCTTCAGAGGTGTATCTGATACTGAGGTAGTAGCAATTTCAATTTTCCACTGGGGTCTGGATGCATTCAATAAGTTTAATGGCTTTTTTTCAATCGCTTCATATGACGTAGATAAAAAAACATTAACTTTAGCAAGAGACAGAGTGGGGCAAAAACCACTTTATTATTCCGTAAATCAAAAATCAGTTTTTTTCGGGTCAACAGAGAATCTTGTACCTCGTGAGTTCTGCGGTGAAATACGAAACGAATCTTTTATAGATTTCATTACATTTGGCTTTATTCCAGCTCCAAATACAATGTTCAAAAATTTATACTCAGTAGAACCTGGAAGTTATATCAATTTTTCATTAGTTGAAGAAAAAGTTATCAATAAAGGGTCTGTTGCATATTGGCAACCGATTATTACTAGTGAGATTAAAGATCTAGAAACTGCTACCAATCTAATTTCTGATTCTTTAGAAGATTCTATGGAAGATGGCTTGAATGCTAGCATTGATGTGGCTTGCTTATTTAGTGGAGGTGTTGACTCAAGCTTAATCTTTTCTAGTGCAAGAAAAAAGAATGAGAATCTTTGTGCTTTCACTGCTGATTTCGGAAACTTTGATGATTCAAAAAAGAGATCTGTTTCTTTAGCAAAGGCTCTAGGCCACACTAACCACGTTATTAAGAGTATAGATGATAAGGATGTTCAAAATTCTCTTATTTTGACATCAAAAATCTGTGATAGTCCTTTTGATGACACATCTATTATTCCAAGTAATATAGTTTTTGCATCTATTAAAGATGCGGGTTATTCGGTAGCACTTACTGGAGATGGAGCTGATGAATTATTTTGTGGTTACTCTTCCTTTGGTAATCTCAGTAAGATCGAGAAGCTTCTTGATAAAAAGTTTGACTTTCTAATAAGACATCCAGGAAAAATTGTAAAAAAAATATTTTCAAATTATAAATCTTATGACCTCGAGCGTTTATTTATGAGTGAAAATGATTTATTGATTGATTTGTCCAGTAATGGCTTTAAGACTAGAGAATGGGCAGCCGATATAGATACAGAATATGACCCACTTCATTATCTGAATAGAATTTTAAAGGATCTTGAAGGTCTAAGACCGCTAGATAAATTAAGGATGCTAAACTTAAAATTCAAATTACCTCAGCAAATGTTATTTAAAGTAGACAGGGCTTCTATGTTTAATTCGGTTGAAGCAAGGCCCTTGTTTTTAAATAATAAAATTATTGACGCTGCTTTGAGTGTGTCCTCATCAGTTATGATGCAAGAAGGACAAAAGACAGTATTAAAAAAATTATATCAGAGTCAAATTCCTCATTCTGGGTGGAGTTTACCTAAAACAGGTTTTGGATGGAAAACAAATTCCTATAAAGATATCTTTTCGGATCAATCTAATTCTTATTTAAAAAAGAAAACTGGTATAGACGGATATAGCTTGCTGAACAAGAAAAAGATGCATCATAAGAGAGGATATTTTGGGCTATTTTCACTTGTATCTTGGCTTGAAGGAAATAGTTAGGCAACTCGTAAATTTTTGAATTGAAAGTATTTATCTCTTACTGAGACTTCGTTTGCTAAAATAAAAATTGTAAACTAAATAATAAAGGAAACTAATGCCAATAAATAGATACGAAGATGAAGGTGTCGCCAATTACTGGAACAATAAGTATGAACAGACTTATCATCCTTACCTTCATGGCAGGCAAAAAAAAGTGCTTGAATTGATTTCTCAATTAGAACTTCCTAAAGGATCAAGGTGCCTAGAGCTAGGATGTGGAGGCGGCCAGAACGCAATTGAATATTTAAATCAAGGTCTGGAAGTGCACGGTATAGACAGTTCTGAGGAGCTTTTAAAAACTGCCCAAGAACTTGCCTTGAAAGAATCTAATCTTTCTTTCTCTAATGTCGATCTTAATCAAAAGATGCCTTTTGAGGATGAAAGTTTTGATTTGGTGGTTGTGGTTGGAACACTTCAATACCTCATGGAGCCTTCGGCATGTATTAAAGATGTTGCAAGAATTTTAAAACCCGGAGGGTATTTTATTGTCTGCCAAAGAAATGCTTTGTCTTTTAATGTCTTAAGAAGACCTCTTAGCTTTTTAAGTTGCCTACTTTCTCAAGAAGGATTTGAGTGGGGAGGTCGCCCGGTCTCAACCTCAGTTGGAACTTCTGTTAAAGGCACCAAAGAAGTTTTGATAAAACGCATGGTGAAATTTTCAAATTTGAAAAGATGGTTCAGTATGTCTGGACTGGAGACTGTTAATGTTGAGGGCTATACACCTGATTTTTCTATTTCCCCTAAGCTATTTAGGTTGCTAGATAAATTCTTAAACATCATCCCTGGTCTTTATCGATTTTCTCATGTTGTTCTTGCATTAGGTAAGAAAGCTGTAAGAGATTCTTAACCCTCTTATAGGCGCTTATTAATCAAGTTTCCTAGTGAATCAACTTATAGACCGATTATAAGATTGGGTTTAAATTTAGAAAAGAATGAAATTACTTAGACTAACACCTGCACTTAAAGCAACAAGTGCACCGTATAATCAGTTTTCTTTAGGTCTCAAGGATACTATTGACCAAACAATATTTTCGTTCAACTCTTATGAAAATATACAAATTGATAAAGATATTGAAGTAGTACATGGTTCTGGGTCTATCTTGAGTTCTTATTTGGCTTTAAAAGAATTGGTAAAAAATAATAAATTTGATGTAATTCATATACATAATGGACTGACTGGAGTTTTATTCTTTTTTGCCATATCTCCATTCAATTTAAGTCTTTTGAGGAAATGTATTTTTACACTTCACAATAGTTGGTATGTTCTAAAAACTAGAAATCAGTTTTTGGACTTTTTTGTAATGATCTTTTCTGCTTCGGTATGTACCTGCGGTCAATCAAGTTTTAATAGCATCCCATGGGTTATTAAATTTTTGATTGGTAAAAAAATGAAATCTGTTGTGAACGGATTTGATAATAAAAGGATAGATAATATCTCATCCAATAGGAACAAAGATAAGTATTATCGTGAGGAGTCTTCTTTGAAGGTTTTATGCGTTGGAACTCTCAATAATACTAAAAATCAGATTGCATTATTGAGAGCTGTTAAGGAAATAGATAAAGAAATGGAGATTATCTTTTTGGGCGATGGTAGAAATATGCAAATGCTAGAAGAATATTCTAGGTCAATTCCATATCACGAAATGGTTTCTTTCAAAGGTCTAGTTTCTAGGGATACTACAATAGAGCATATGCTAGAGGCAGACGTGTGTATTTCCCTTTCAAAAGGAGAAGGTCTGCCTATAGCAGTTTTGGAGTCAATGTATGCAGGGTGCTTTCTAATACTTTCAAACATTTCTCCGCATTTAGAGGTATCTCCCCCAAAAGATAGATGTATTTTTGTAGAACCATCTAATCAAGACCAGATAATTAAATCAATAAATTATGCACTTTCTAATCTTAATGCAATAAGGTCAGGAAGAGGCATATCTAAGGAATACTCTATCGATAATTTCAGCGCTGAAAGAATGTTGGAGGAATATAAGGTAATTTATAACTCGTTGTATGATCCTCACAAAGAAATTTAGTAGTAAATGACGTGAAAACTTCTCAAGAAAATTCATTAAAAAAATTATTATCTGCTTGTGATGAAAGAGACATAAATTATGTCAGCTGGAAGAATAATCATGAACTCAAATTAGTATTCTCTGGTGAAAGTGATATTGATTTATATGTGCCTCTAAATCAGAAATTTGATTTCTTTAAGCTTTGCAAAGAAAGAGGATGGGTAGAGTTTTCTAATCCAGTTGCTTCGTATCCACATATTTCTCATTTTTATATGTTGGGTAATAACTTAGAAATCTTTCATTTGCATGTTTACTTTAAGTTGATCACAGGAGATACATGGACAAAAGAATATTCATTCCCATTTGAGACTTGGATTTTAGAAAACCGAGTTCTGAATGATGAGCATGGCATCTGGGTACTTAATAATCAAAGCCAAAGTTATATTTTTCTTATTCGTCATCTTTTGAAATGCGGATCCTTGATAGGAAGATTTATGTATAAGAGGGAGTTGGAATCTTATAGAGAAGAGTGGAAACAGTGCAGTAAAGCAGTCAATAAAAATGAATTAAGTGGACCCATTGATCTGAACAGACATTTAGATGGCACAAGAGTTTTAAGTACAGATTTTAATTTACCTAGACTATCAAATTCTTTAAATTTTAGATTTTCTTGTTCTCCATATCTTCGATATCACATCATATTTCTTCCATTTATACGTTTTTTATCGATATTTAAGAGGGTTTTAAATAAAATTTTTTATAAACAAAAAAAATTATTCACTTCTCGTGGAATTGTTATTGCTATATCCGGTGTAGACGGATCGGGTAAATCTACAATGCTGGAAGAGTTAAATAATGTTTTTGGCAAGTTTTTGACAATAAGATCTTTTCACTTGGGAAAACCTCAAGGTAAATTTATAGATTCTATCTGGAGAGCTATGGGTAACAGGAACACCAATGCCTCTATGGCGGGTACATCATCAAATAATCTTCCTAGCTCTAAGGCAAGGGCATTTAACGGAATGGTTCTGGCCTTAATGAGATTGAGGTTAGCAAAATCAATAATTAAATTATCTAGAAAAGGTGGACTGATGGTTACTGACAGATGGCCTACAAATGAATTGGGAAAGATGGATGGACCAAGAATTGTTCTTGGCAAAGACTCCGGATGGCTAGAATCTTCCTGTAAAAAAATTGAAACTTGGGCATATGATGTGATGCCAAGTGCAGATGTTTGTTACTTTTTTGAAGTGCCAATTGAGATAGCTACCTCTAGAAACCGTTCTAGAGTAAAAGAAAATAAAGAAACTGATGAAATGATATCTGCTCGATATTCAAATAATTTTGAATATGAGCCTATATCAAAACAAACTATTAGATTTGACAATTCAGGAGAGTTTGACATCAAGCGAAAAGAATTTTTGTCCAGCGTTTGGCAACAGATCTCTCATATATCCTAGCTTTTATAGAGTCTTTAATCCAAAATAAGAGCTTATTATGACAGAAAGCCTAAACTACCAAGAGTTTAAAAACCTTTTAGGTGAGTCGAAGCGCAAATCGGATCCTATATTCTGTAGATTCATTCTAAGACCTTTATCCTTTCCAATCGGTTGGTTATTTTATAAATCTGGAATAAAAGCAAATACGATTAGTTTCCTTTCAATTGTTATAACTTTCATAGCATCTCTTGTGATAATTTTTGCTGACAGAGGTGAACTCCTTTTAGCATCATCATTAATGTTATTTGTTGCTCTTACAGATTGTATTGATGGAAACATTGCAAGAGCCCGAAAGGAAACAGGACCCTCCGGCGAATGGATGGATGCATTGAGCGGCTATACAGTTTATGCTCTGATTCCAGTTGTTTTAGGTGTGCATTTGAATTTTTTTTATGCTGGTGATTTATTGCCAGGTTTTTGGATTTTAGTGGGCTCTATTACGGTAATTTCAAATTTATACATGAGACTTATTTATCAAAAATTTATAAATGGTGGATTTGATTCAAACTCGGATAATGCAATAAAAGGAACTGGTTCTTTATTTTCCAGATTGAGTGCAGAAGTTGGTCTGGTTGGTTGGATGATGCCTGCTTTATTCGCTGCCTCAATTCTAGACATCCTTTCAATATACCTTCTTTTTTATTGTTTTTTTTATTCTTTATCTGCCCTAGCGGTTTTTTATGCCCTGTTGTCTAGGGTAAGCCCTTTCTAGGCTTTACTTGATATATACCCCACTTGAATTCGTTATATACTTATCTATTGTTGACTCTAAAAAATAATATCATCGTGGCATGAATACCAAATTAATCTCTCAAATTGTTCTAGGCGCCGGTAGGCCATACAAAGGAGAGCAGAGTACATCTTTAAAAAAAATTTCTAAAAATACTCGCGTCCTGGACTGGACCTTACAAGCGGCTAAATATCTTAATCCTGAAGTTCACTTTGTTGCTGGTTATCAGATAGAAGAAATTGTCTCTAAATTTCCTAACCTCCACTACACTATGAATCCAGAATGGAGGTCAACAGGACCTGTGGCCTCTTTACTGCAAATAAGACCCGAACCTTCTTCAGATTGTATCGTTTCTTATGGAGATATTTTATTTCGTCAAGATGCTGTTGAAAAATTAATAGATTTAGATTGTGAAGTTGGTATAGCCGTTGATTCAATGTGGAGGGATCGTTATCAAAATAGAACTCAGAACGATTTAGATAAGACTGAAAAAGTCATCATAAATGGAGTTGAGTTAGAAAGCGCCCATAAAGATATTAGTAATGAGTCTGCAAATGCAGAGTTTATTGGACTGCTGTTATTGAAGCCTTCTGTTGTGCAATTTATCCAAAAAAACAGAGATATTATTTTTCAGGAGATGCGTGAAGCCACTTTAATTCATTTAATTGACTTCCTTCAACAAAATGGTTTTGATGTAAAGACTGTAGATGTTTCAGGAGATTGGGCTGAATTAAACGAATCCAATGATTTAGTAAATTTTATTTTAGGTACAAAAGCTCAAAGTCTTCAGAGACTGGAAGGGGTATTAAGTTTAAGCCATATTGCTCCCCAGGTAAGCTTTACGGTTGATGAATGGAATTCCCAATCTGAAATAATTATTAATAAAATACAAGACAAATTTAATGATAAGAAATTGATAATTAGAAGTAGCGCCATCTCTGAAGATGGTTTTGAATCTTCCAATGCAGGGGCTTATGCGAGTTTATTGAATGTATATTGCGGAGACAGAAATATATTAAATGATGCAATAAATGGCGTTATAAGTTCTTATATTGATTCAAATTCAAGTAATCAGGTTCTTGTTCAACCTATGATTCAAGATGTGATAGGCAGCGGCGTAATTTTTACTAAGACACTTACAGAGGCATCTCCTTACTATGTAATAAATTTTGATGATTCAACTTCAGAGACAGACACCATAACTAGTGGTTCAAGTCATGATCATAAAACATTTATCGTACTCAAAGACAATGATGATGATTATCAAGTTTCTTTGCCTCCAAACTTATACAGTTTGCTTCAAGCAGTAAAAGAGATAGAAAGATTACTCGATTTTAATTCTTTAGATATAGAGTTTGCAATAACTCAAGACGGTGGAGTTCATATATTGCAAGTAAGACCCTTGGTCGATAGAAAATTTGAGATAGAGATGGATAGTGTAATTTTAGAAGCAGTAAATGATTCTAAAATTTACTTTAAGGGATTGCAAAACACTAATCCTTTCACTGTCGGTGGAAGAGCAATTTTTGGGGTTATGCCTGATTGGAATCCTGCAGAAATTATAGGAACTAAGCCTAATCGCCTATCTTTTGATTTATATCGGTACCTGATAACAGATAAGGTTTGGGCAACTCAGAGAGCGGAGTATGGATACCGAGATGTCAGACCTCATCCATTGTTAGTTTCTTTTTCAGGCCTTCCTTATGTAGATGTTAGAGCAAGTTTTAATTCATTTGTACCTAACTCGTTAAATGATGATTTAGCTTCTCGACTTGTAGATTACTATTTGAAGAGATTGACTGACAATCCCCAACATCACGATAAGGTGGAATTTGAAATTGTTCCTACCTGCTACTCATTAAATTTTGATATTTGGCGTAATAGACTTGCTAGGGGGGGATTTTCTGATGTTGATATTGATGAACTATGTGATGGTTTAAAAGAAATAACCATAGGAGGTATTGCTAGAACCTCCGATGATCTAAAGGCTGTGGAAGCTTTTAAGGCTCGCTATGAGGGAATATTTAATTCAAGTTTGCCTACCATCGACAAAGCCCTTAGCTTATTGGAAGACTGCAGACAATACGGCACACTTGTTTTTTCTCATCTTGCTAGAAGTGCTTTTATAAGTGTAACTTTATTAAAATCAGCAGTTGAGACAAAAGTAATTAGTCAAAAAGCAATGGATTCTTTTATGAACTCAATTGAAACAGTGGCTCATGACTTTATAAACGATGCACGAAAGGTTGCAAATTCTGAAGCAGACTGGAAGGAGTTTATTGATAGATATGGTCATCTACGTCCTGGAACTTATGATATAACCTCAGAAGCTTATTCTGAAAATGTCGAAAAATATTTAAAACCTGTTGTAGAGAGGTTTGAAGGAGATAGTAATAACTCTAAATCTGAAGATAATGCTTGGTTAAACGAAAGAGAAAGGTTTTTTAATGCTCTCCAAGATATAGGAATAGATGGAGATCCAAAAATTATAGAATCTTTTTTAAGACAATCAATAGAAGGCAGAGAATATGCTAAGTTTATATTTTCAAAAAATCTCTCAGGAGCTTTAAGCCTTTTTGCTCAATATGGGGACTCTCTTAATATTGATAAAAAAACTTTAGCTAACCTTTCATTGAACTCTTTTTTTGAACTGAGATCAGGGATAATTAAATACAAAGAAGCCTCAGAAATATTAATCAAAGAAGCTGAAAAAAATCAAAAACTTCACAAAATAACAAACAAGATAGAACTACCTCCTTTGATATGCGAAGAAAAAGATTTTCATGTGTTTATGTATCCCAATACGCAACCCAACTATGTGGGCTCTACTAAAATAACTGCTAAAGTTATTCATTTAAGCCCTGATGTTAAGAACATCTCTGAAAATGAGCTAGATGGAAAAATATTACTTATCCCGCAGGCAGATCCAGGCTTTGATTGGATTTTTGGTCACAATATAGCTGGATTAATCACTATGTATGGTGGTGGAAATTCACATATGGCAATAAGGGCTAAGGAATTCGATCTTCCGGCTGTTATAGGAGTTGGAGAGGCTCTATATCAATCTTTTAAATCAGCTTCTATCATTGAACTTGACGCAACTAATAGAAAAATAGAAATTATTGGCTAGTATGAAAGTTGGTTTGACACAAAGAGTAGATTTTAAAAAAGATATATCTGAATATAGAGATGCCTTAGATCAAAGATGGATAATATTTCTTGAATCTATAGGAATGACCCCTATCCTCATACCTAATAGGTTAAAGAATATAGAAGAATGGCTAGGCTTTATGCAATGTCAAGCATATGTACTTACTGGTGGTAATGATTTAAATGGATTAGAAAATTCTACAAACGTATCTCTGGATAGAGATAAGACAGAGTTAGCAATATTAGAATATGCTAAAAAATCAAATTCACCTGTTCTGGGAGTTTGTCGAGGACTTCAGTTTATGAATACCTACTTTGATGGAAAACTTGAAAGAATTTCTGGTCACGTTGCTCGATCTCATGTGATAAGGACTCGTTTTGATAAAAGTGGAAAATTTAAATCTAGACTAGTTAATTCTTATCATAATTGGGGAATATCAAAAGAAAATTTAGCAGTAGAACTTACTCCATGGGCTTATGATGAACAAGATAACATTGAAGCAGCAATTCATGAGAAGATTAATTGGTTGGGAATTATGTGGCATCCTGAACGGGAAGATAAATTTGATAACTTTGATCTTGATTTAATTCTAAGACTTTTCAATAAGGAACTAGTTTGAAACTGATAATTCTAGCTGCCGGAGAGGGAAAGAGATTGAGGCCCCTTACCGATAATTCCCCAAAATGCTTAGTTGATCTTAAAGGGCAATCTCTCCTTTCACGTCAGTTATCAACTATAAAAGCCAATTTTATATCTTCTCAAGATATAGCCATAGTAGGAGGATATAAACATGCAGATTTGACTAGCTTTGGTTTACAAGTTTTTAATAATGCCAGATTCTCTTCTACAAATATGGTTTCAACTCTATTTTGTGCAAGTAATTTTATGGTTCAAAATGAAGATCTTATTATCAGCTATGGTGATATTGTTTATGAAGAAAAGGTATTAGAAACCTTACTTGGCTCTGATGCTGAATTAACAGTTGTGGCTGACAAATCTTGGGAGAGACTTTGGAGGTTGAGGATGAGTAATCCATTAAATGATGCTGAAACTTTTATTATGGATGGAAAACAGCATATCACTGAGTTAGGTAAAAGACCTAAGTCTCTTTCGCAGGTACAAGCTCAATATATTGGCTTAATAAAAGTTCGCAAAGATATGGTGCAAAACTTTAAGGATACATACCATGAAATGGACAGAGAAGGCATTTACGATGGACAAGATTTCGATAACATGTATATGACAAGCTTTATTCAGTATTTAATTAATAATCAATGGGAAGTTAAAGCAACGCTTATAAACAATGGATGGCTTGAGGTAGATACAATAACTGATTTAGAGCGTTATGAAAGATTGTCTAAGAAAAGTTTAGATAGTTATTGTTTTCTCAGAGATTAGTCAATATTGAAACTTGATTACATGATAATCATATTTAAGATTTTGTTAAAAGATAATTGAAGGATTGAAGGATTGAAGGATTGAAGGATTGAAGGATTGAAGGATTGAAGGATGAAAAAGGTGTTTATGTTTGTAAATGTGGATTGGTTCTTTCTTTCACATAGAATTTCACTAGCCAAGAATGCCTTTCAAAACGGAATAAACATGAGCGTGTATGCTGATTTAACTGGCATTCAGATTACATCTAAAGATGATAAATATAGCTTACATCAAAGCCCTTTATCAAGATCAAAAAAGAATATCTTTTCTATGATAATAGAATTCATAAAGGTTTATCTTTTAATTCATAAAAATAAGCCAGATTTAGTCCACGCAGTTACAATAAAGCCAATTATCTTGCTGGGTATAGTTTCAAGGCTAATCGGTATCCCATTTATAGGAGCAGTGTCAGGTCTAGGTCCAGTTTTTAGTAATGAGACCTTCTTTAAACGCTCCAGACTGAAGTTTGTGATGGCGCTTTATCGATATATATTCAACTCAAAGTCAGCAGCAATAATCTGCCAAAATAGTCATGATAAAGCAGTCCTTCAAAGCTTTAATATTGGTAAACAAACCTCCATTATTACTGTTCCAGGTTCTGGCGTGGACTTAGAAAAGTTTAAGCCTATATCAAAAGATGTGAAGCCTCCAATTATATTAATGGCATGTAGAATATTAAAAGAAAAGGGAATATATGAGTTTTGTGCAGCAGCAGCGTCATTTAAGACTAAGAGCAATACAGAAGCTAGATTTATTCTTGCTGGGCCGATAGATTCTAAAAGCCCATCTGCTATTTTAGAAAGAAATCTAAGACAATTATGTAAAGAAAGTGATGTCGAGTATGTTGGTGATAGAAAAGATTTAAATTTATTACTCGCTTCCGCGTCTATATTTATTTTGCCATCTTATTATTCTGAGGGTATGCCTAAAGTTCTACTAGAAGCGGCTGCATGTGGCGTTCCTATAATCACAACTGATCATCCTGGATGCAGAGATGCAATTTTAAGTGAAAAAACAGGCATTTTAATAGAGCCTCGTAATTCAAAAGCTTTATATTCAGCTATTTCAAATCTTATATCTAATCCAGACCGATTAATTGAGATGGGAAGGTCAGGTAGAGAATTAGCAGAGAAATTGTATGATGAAAACAAAGTTAGAGAAGCCCATTATTTACTCTATGAGAAATATCTTAGTGAAACTTTATTATCATGAGTTGTAAAATGTCTTTCAAATATTAGTAAAGTATCATTATACAAAATTATTATGACGACATATCACAGATGCCTCTTCACGTTTTATAAAAAGAAAAGCTAACTTGAGAAAAGTATACAAAGATTTAACTAAAAGAGTCTTAGATCTTATCTTCTCATTTGTTCTGATTCTGATGACTCTACCCATCCAACTTTTTTTGATTATCCTAATGTCAATTAATTTGAAAGAATTTGGTTTGTTTAGGCAGTTGAGAATAGGACACAAGGGAAAAGGCTTCTATGTTTATAAGATAAAGACAATGATCTCAAATTCCACCCAAATTATTCATGACAAAGGAGTTGCATCATTATCTGATGATAGGATTACTAAAGTAGGGTCAATTTTAAGAAAATTACATGTAGATGAACTGCCCCAACTATATTCTGTCTTTATAGGAAAGATGAGTTTTATTGGCCCAAGACCAGAAGTGACGTCTATAATGGAAACTCTTAGTTTTGAAGATTTCGAGTCTTGGACACGTGTAAAGCCGGGACTTATTAGTCCTGCCACTCTAAGCTTTATCAATGAGGAGGAAATATTAGCGGATGAAAAAGATCCTTTAAAAGTTTATTTAACTGAAATCCTCCCAATAAAGATCAAAATGAATAAAGAATATGCTGACGATATATCTCTCACCAAGGACTTGAGAATCTTTTTTAATTATTTATGGAAAATTATAAAAAATGATTAAAAAAAATAAATTAAATAATTGGCCTTCTTTTGATGCTGCAGAAATTAAATCTATTGAAAAAATACTTCTTAGCGGAAAGGTAAATTATTGGACAGGTAATCATGGAAAGGAGTTTGAAAAGGAATTTTCTGAATGGATAGGTTCAAGAAATTCTATTGCTGTTGCAAATGGTACTCTTGCTCTTGATTTGGCACTTAAGTCCTTGGATATTGGACCAGGAGATAAAGTAATAGTTACTCCCAGATCGTTTATTGCCTCGGTTTCTTCTGTTATAAATGCTGGAGCTGAACCAATCTTTTGTGATGTAAGTAGAGAAAGCGGAAATATAACTATTGACTCCATTGAATCGGTTTATACAAAAGATGTTAAAGGAATCCTCTGTGTCCATTTAGCAGGATGGCCTTGCGATATGGACCCTATAATATCGTTTGCTAAGAGTAAAAATATTTACGTGATCGAGGACTGTGCACAAGCACACGGAGCTAAATATAACGGAGCTCACGTAGGTACAATCGGTGATATAGGTGCATGGTCGTTTTGTCAGGATAAGATAATGAGTACAGGAGGTGAGGGAGGAATGGTTGCAACAAACTCTGAAGAACTATGGGAAAAAATGTGGTCTTACAAAGATCATGGAAAAAACTTCAACTCAGTTTACAACACAAAACATCCCCCAGGCTTTAGGTGGCTACATGACAGCTTTGGTACAAACTTTAGGATTACCGAGTTTCAGGCTGCAATAGGCAGATCTCAATTAAAAAAAATGGAGACTTGGACTGAATTGAGACGCAATAATGCAAACAAGCTAATCGATGTGCTGAATGATTTTCAGGATTTAATTAGGGTTCCGGTATGTAAAAATGGTTTTGAGCATGCCTACTATAAGTTATATGCTTACTTAAAAATTCCAAATTTAAAACATGGATGGAATAGAGCAAAGATCTTACAACAGTTTAATGATTTAAATATCCCTTGCTTTGAAGGTTCTTGCTCTGAGATATATAAAGAGAAAGCCTTTACAGGAACTAATTTAGGTCCAAAAAGAGATTTGCCCAATGCCAAAGAGCTTGGTCAATCTTCAATAACATTTCTGGTACATCCAACTCTAACTGATAAGGATATAAGTTATATTCAAGAAGGTATCAAAAGTGTCCTAGAAGAAGTTAGATTGAGGCCCTAATAAATTGAAAAATTATCTCTTAACAACAAGCAGAAGAACTAAGCAGATGATTGCTTCAACATCAGATTTCATATCAATATTGGCATCATTATTTCTAGCGGACTTTTTTCTGGAAGGTTCATTTAACCTAGATATAAGAGAGGGTTTGTATGGATATATCTTCGTCAGTCTTTTTTTTATCTTTATATTTTATTTGCTCGGTGTTTATAACCTGATTATGAGGTACGTTGATGTTACTTTTTTTGTATTAATTATTAAATCAATATTAGTAGCAGCTTTTGTTATTTTTTTACCCTTATTGTTAATTGAATTTTTAACTGGAAGAATTTTAAGCTTTACATCTTTAGAATTTATTTTATTCATCGTCTTTTCTCTAACATTTTTAATATCCTCTCGAATAATTGCAGTAAATTTTTTTAAAAGACGAAATCATGACAGGAGGGTTGTCATTTATGGAGCTGGCTCAGCTGGAATACAGCTTGCTAATGCTTTAAAGGTCAGCTCTGAAATGAAGCCCATTGCCTTTGTTGATGAAAACAAGACTCTACATGGCTCTTACATGAGTGGTTTAAAAATTATAGATCCTAAGAAATTAAAGGAACTGCTAAATAAAAGAAAAATTGATGAAGTGTTGATTGCGATTCCTTCCGCTGCAAAAAAAACTTTGAGTAAGCTTTTAAAAGATATAGAGAAACACTCTGTCAAGGTAAGAATTCTTCCCGGTTTAGCTGAGTTGGCTCAAGGTAAAATTTCAGTTTCAGAATTAAAAGAAGTTGAAATCACAGATTTATTAGGAAGATATGAGGTCGAAGCTAATCTGGAACTTCTTAATAGAAATATAAATAGTAAGGTGGTTTTAATTACTGGGGCTGGAGGTTCTATAGGGTCAGAAATAACAAGGCAAGTTGTAAATCACTCGCCAAAAAAAATAATTATCCTTGATTCGAATGAATATGCTCTATATCAAATCAGGAATGAAATAGAGTCCAATGCTCCTGAAATAGACCTTAATAGCATCATTTGTAATGTTACAAGCAAAAACCGAATCAAAACACTTTGTGAGACTTTTCAAGTGGATACGATTTATCATACAGCAGCCTACAAGCATGTATTGTTGGTAGAAGAAAATCCTTTTGAGGGAGTAATCAATAATATATTTGGTACAAAGTCATGTTTGGAGGCTGCTATTGAGACAGAAGTAGAAACATTTGTTCTAATATCCACAGATAAAGCTGTGAGACCCACAAATTTTATGGGAGCTTCAAAAAGATTTGCAGAATTAATTCTCCAAGCCTACTCTGCGCACAATTTACTTAGTAAAAAGACTCGTATGACAATGGTAAGATTTGGGAATGTGCTAGGCTCTTCAGGATCTGCAATACCTCTTTTCCAACAACAAATAAGAGAAGGTGGGCCTGTGACAGTAACTCATCCGGAAGTAATTAGATACTTTATGTCTATACCTGAGGCTGCTGAGTTAGTTATTCAAGCTGGTGCAATGGGAGAAGGCGGAGATGTCTTCGTTTTAGATATGGGAGAGCCGGTCAAAATTTATGATTTAGCTAAGAGATTAATTAATCTTAGTGGAATGGAATTACAAGATGTAGATAATCCCGAAGGTGATATAGAGATAATTTTTACTGGTCTACGACCAGGAGAGAAGCTTTATGAAGAGCTCTTGATTGGTGACAATGTAAGTACAACTGAACATAAACAAATCCTTAGAGCAGAAGAAGATTTTTTAGAAGTTAGTGATTTAGCAGTTTACTTAGAATCTTTAAAAGAAGCTGAAAAAAATGGGGATGTAATTTCTTTAAGAAACATATTAAGCCAAGTTATTTCGGGTTTTATCCCAGCAGAAGAAATCGTAGATGTTGTATATAAGCAAAGAAATAATTTATAAATAATAATTTGTTCACACTGATTGATAACATTGATGATTTAGTATTTCTGAATAAAGAGCTATTGAAGAAACCTTACTTAGGGGTTGATACAGAGTTTAGAAGGACTACCAAGGATAACATGCGATTGGCACTATTGCAGGTTAATGATGATGAAGAGATTTTTTTAATAGACACCATAGCAATTGAAGATCCAGAAGATAATGCTAGTTTCCTTTCCTCTGGATCTGTCTTAAAAATATTTCATTCATGCAAAGAAGATCTTGAAGCAGTTTATGCTTGGACACATGAAGAAATGAAAAATATTTTTGATACCCAAATTGCTGATGCATTTTTAGATGGTGATTATTCAATCGGTTATCAAGGGTTAGTTGAAAGAAGATTGGGAATTAATCTAGAGAAAAAGGAAACAAGATCTAATTGGATCAGAAGACCACTTACAGATGCTCAATTAAAGTACGCAGCATTAGATGTGGAATATCTAATTCATCTCTATAAAGAGCAAAAAGAGGAACTTATAAAGTCTTGCAAGCTTGATTGGCATAACCAGGATATTGAAAGGCTTATTAAGAATACCTTTACCGAGTTTTCACCTTTTACAGACTTGGAAAGAACTATTACAAAAGCTCAAGAAGTAGAAATCTTGAATAAACTCAATAATATTGTAGAAGAAATTGCAGGGCACGAAAAAGTTAATACAACTTTATTCTTTTCAAAGAAGGCGCAAAAAGATTTTATAAGGCTAGTGCTTACAGAAGGTCTAGATTCAGCTTGTGGTGAAATTACTTTTTGGAGAAGAAAATTAATTGAAGAACCCACTTTAAATCTCCTGAGGTAAACAAATGTTTTGGATGATTTATATAGCTACCTCTGTATTTGTTAGCATTAAGCTTGCAAAAATAAGCGAAAAGTATTTTATTGAAAGTTCCTTTATTTTTTTAACTATTCTGCTCACACCAGCTCAAATAATAGTATCTGAACCAGATTATGCCCCATCTTTTTTTACCTTTTTTTTTAATCTAGTATTCCAACAGGAATTTTCTTTAAGGGTTTTGCGGCCATTAATGCTGTCATTAACCTTTTGCTTCTTTTCATTATTTTTATATAGGTTAGTTAAAAGAAAATTCTTTTAGCCTCAAGTTTCTTTAAGTCCACTAAACCGATAGCATTCATGCCTGTTTGCATCCCCGCAGATTCACCAGGGTTAAAAAATAAAATATCCTTTTCTATCTCATTTCTATATCTATGAGTATGACCATGTAAAACAATATCAATATTTCTGTTCAGTATTAAAAAATCCTCAATGCAATCTGGTTCATGAAATATAGCGATATTTCTCTTAAAAAGAGTTAAAAGTTTCGGTGGTTCTTGAAATTGAAAATTATTCTTAATAGCGACACCTTCTAATCCATCTTCATTTCTATCATTATTGCCATAAACTCCAATTAGGTTTGCATTAAGTTTTGAAAATTTATCTAAGGACTTGGCATTCGCTATGTCGCCAGTATGTATTACTAGCTTAATCCCCTTATCATTAAATAAGGAGATTATCTGATCTATATTTTTTTGGTTATTATGAGTATCACTTACAACACCAATGAGCATAGAAAATTATA
>Ga0315315_10001750_pt1 | contig 19937 bp, 18 predicted proteins | sample M140m3416metaG_FD_203699 | JGI IMG/M metagenome (GOLD analysis project Ga0315315, IMG submission 203699) | Ammonia-oxidizing marine archaeal communities from Monterey Bay, California, United States - M1 40m 3416 | ecosystem: Environmental > Aquatic > Marine > Intertidal zone | place: USA...
TTTAAAATTTCTTTTTTTTCTAAAAAACACTTAAAATTTACAACCTGTATAACCGAGCTGCACAGCAAGACGTTTGTGAGTTTATTGTCCATTTTTCTGTTTGACTATAAATTAAATATATTTTTCTCTCTGCTTAGAATTTAAATAGACCTCTCCATAATCTGACCCCTCTCCCCATAAATTATCCTTATACCATTTGTTATTTTTGATTCTCCAAACATTGGGGTCCCTAAAAGTGTCTGCAATTTTCCAAAAACTATCATAGTCCATATCAACATACTTTAACCAATGATATATATCACTTGAAATCACATGGTCGTGTTTTTTTACTAAACTAATAGCCTCATCCCTTTCCATATACCCCATTCTAATATCTTTAGAAGCGTGGTCAGAGCAACGTCCATAACCAAATTTTACAAACTTTAAAAGGTCATGGATACCATTTTCATACCTATCATCAATATTGGAAATCTGCCTATAAGTTCTTTCAAATGGTTGTCTTGATTTTTGCCAATTGTATTGTTCTTGGACCATTTGTCCATGATGGTTTGGGTCCCATTTAAAATAATTTCCAATGTAAAGCCCTCTGATATTTGTTTTTATTATTTCTCGATCAGTTGGGTATTTAGCCCAAATCATATCTTTTTCACTTAGCTGCTCTTCTTCATCTTTAATCAAGTCATACCACTCATATCCTCTCAGGCTGTGCTCGTGCCTGTTTTTTGCACTAAACTCAGCAAAATCCTCTGGGTCATACATGCCCGAAATATCCCATGGAATTTCCCCAAAAATATAAAATGGTATTTCAAATTTAGCCGCTATTGTAATAGGGGCTGACATAATTCCACAATGGTTCTGCCAGTTCATGTCTCCAAACTTTTTGAAACACAACCTGTTAAGTTTTTTTAAAACCTCAACACTTGGTCCCCAAACTATGTGATCAGCGTCAAACTGATGTCTCATGTTGTCTCTGTTTTCATCTCCCTCTGGTAAAAAATTATTACCATGATATGTCACAAGTAATGGCTTAAGATTATATTTTTTTGTTATAATGTGTGTCTGAAAATAACTGTCCTTTCCCCCACTAACAGGTATTAAGCAATCATAATTGCTTGTGTTGGATTTTTTAATTTGTTCAATGATTTCTTCAAATTTATTTTCTCTTATTTTCCAGAATGATTCGGGTAGGTTTTCAAATTTTTCAAAAGTTTTACAAGCACTACAAATTCCATCATTATTAATTAGTAAATTTACGGCTTTAATTGGGTAGACACAACGTTTGCAATACTGCATATAATTACACCTTAAATATCTATTAAAAAGGGCTCCCTAACATAAATATTTTTTTCAAATAAGTGTTTTTTTGCCAGGTATACGCTTTGGTCTTTATAGTGAAATATATTTGCTGCGGCAACAGCTTTAGCGCTGGTGTTGCTTAAAACGTTTGAGAAATCATCCCAGTCTCCAGCTCCACCAGAAGCAATGATTGGTATGTCTAATGTGTCGGATACTTTTGAAATAAATTCTATGTCGTAGCCTGTTTGCATCCCATCTCTATCCACAGAATTCAAAAATATTTCTCCAGCACCAAGGTCTTGCATTTTTAACGCCCAATCTAAAGCCTTGTCTTCTAATGTTTTGTTTTCTTCATGAGCAAAAAGACGATGAACTCCATCAACTAGGCGCACATCGATAGAAACCACTATACACTGAGAGCCAAACTCGTTTGAAGACTCTTTAACAAAACTGGGGTTTGTTCTCGTAATTTGATTAACACAAACTTTGTCTGCTCCATTTTCTAAGTATTGATTAATATTTTCAATTTTTCTTATTTTCCCCCCAATTGTTATTGGCATGAAAGCATAGTTTGAGACGTCTGAAATAATTTCTAACAGATTTTTCCTATTTGGATAACCTTGATCCTCCCTTTTAATATCATATACGTCGTCTGTTGAAATATCTAAGTAGATCAATTCATCAGCAGCCCATTCACTTAATCTTTTTACTGCTGTGGTGGGATTTCCTAAATTTTTGTATTCTTTAAAGCCTTTACTTTGAACAAGCCAGCCATTTTTCAACAACAAAACAGGTATTAATCTTTTTTTAACCATTGTTTATAAAGATAAAAAGTTTTGAAAAATTTTTATGCCAGCTTGTTGGCTTTTTTCTGGATGAAACTGTACGCCGACTATATTTTTTTTTTGGACTATTGAACAAAACTCCTCACCATAAAATGTGCAGGCCAAAACCTCTTGTCTTTTCTTCACATTAAGGGCGTAACTGTGAACAAAATAAAAATCTAAGTTATCAATATTGTTAGTAATTTGGCTTTTGTTTTTTATCTTTAAGCTTTGCCACCCTATGTGGGGAAGGGGTATGTCTTTTGCAGAAATTCTTTTAACCTCTCCATCTATCCAACCCAATCCGTTAGTTTCTTGAACCTCGTGCCCTTTTGTTGCAAGTAATTGCATTCCTACACATATTCCTAAAAAGGGTTTTTCAAAATTAATTACCTCTTTCTCTAATGTGCCAAGCGGAATTAGAGATTTAATTTTTTCCATTGAAGATCTAAAAGAGCCTACACCGGGTAATATTATGTGTGTGCAATTTAAAATGTCATTTTTTTTGTTAGAGATTGTTGTGGGATAATTTAAATAATTTAACAAATTATAAACAGATTTTATATTTCCTGAACCATAGTCTAGAATACAAACTTTCATGCAATTTTTTTCATAAGTTTAAAGGTTTAAAGCCTGTCTTGTTCTATTTGTTTTTGTTTAGATAAAAAAGCTAAAAATGGAAAAAGTGGGAATCCCAAAACATTAAAAAAGTCTCCACGTATTGTTTTTATAATTTGGGGCCCTAGTTTTTCTGCCTGATAACATCCCACAGAAGATAAAATTTCTTTTCCTGTTATTTTTAAGTATTCATTAATTTGTTTTTGATCAAGTTTTTTTATATATATTGTCGAGCTTTGCTTGGATGACCAAACTTCTCTATTTTTATAGCAGGCTGAAACACCAGAAATAATTTGGTGTTTTTTCCCCGAAAGTTTCATTAGTTTTTCTTTGGCTTCATTAATTGTTTTGGCTTTGTTTATAATTTTATTTTTAAAAAGAATTATTGTATCGGAACCAACTACGAGCTCTTCTGGTTGCTTTATACTAATGCTCATTGCTTTTTCTTTAGCAAGCAGCCTTGGTATTTGTATTTTGTTAATTGATTTTAAAAAAAGCCTTTTCTTAATATGGTCTTCATCACAAAGGGGTGACATTTTTTTAAATTTAAGTCCGGCGTTTTTTAAAAGCCTATATCTTGAAACACTGTTACTAGCTAGAATAAATGGTCTGTTTAAAAACATGTGAAGAACTTATATGCTTATAAACATAATTATTTTTTTTTAAATTTATTAATTAAATTATTCAAAGTTATATTTACTAATTAACAGGGTATTAAATTTGAAAATAATTGTTAAGAAGGTGTGTTTAGTTTTTTATACGATTTTATTAACAAGTTGTTATTTTTAGCATATTTTTTAACTCCCTGTTTTTAAAGAATTTATAATTTTTTTCTTGTTTTTAAGTAAAAGAGTATAACTTTATACTTATAATTTTATTTGTTAATAAATATAAAAAAACAAAGAATTAATATGATTCACTCTACAACTACAAATACTAATTAAATATATAATAAATATATATTTTGACATTAAGGATCATTTTTTGTAATAAAAATATTCCTTTTTTCTTTATAAACCTCAACAGCTAAAAATGAATCTACAAGATCTAAAAAATAAACAACCAGAAGAGCTTTTAAAAGAAGCTAATAAACTTGAAATAGAAAATCCTTCTTCATTAAGAAAACAAGATTTGATGTTTGCTATATTAAAACAAATAGCAACTGATGGTGAAATTATTACTGGTTCTGGCGTTATAGAAATAATGCAAGATGGGTTTGGTTTTTTAAGATCTGCAGAATCTAATTATTTACCAGGTCCTGATGATATTTATGTGTCTCCATCTCAAATAAAAAAATTCAGCCTTAGAACGGGAGATAATGTTGAAGGAGAAATAAGAGCACCAAAACAAGGTGAGAGATATTTTGCTATTACAAAGATTAATAAGATTAATGATGAGAAGCCCGATGAAGTTAAACACAGAGTTAATTTCGAAGATTTAACACCTTTATACCCTGAGTCTAGGTTTAGACTAGAACAAGAAAAACCGATGCCTGATTTAACTGAACGTATCATAGATATTATAGCCCCTTTAGGAAAGGGTCAAAGACAACTTATTGTTGCTCAACCATTTACTGGCAAAACTATTATTATGCAAAAAATAGCTAATGCAATTACGGCAAACAGCCCTAAAACTAAACTAATAGTTTTATTGATTGATGAAAGACCAGAAGAGGTAACTGATATGAAAAGATCTGTCAAAGGTGAAGTTATTAGTTCTACTTTTGATGAGCCAGCACAACGACATGTTCAAGTTGCTGAAATGGTAATAGAGAAAGCAAAAAGATTGGTAGAATATAAACATGATGTGGTTATTTTGTTAGATTCCATTACTAGGTTAGGAAGAGCATACAACACAGTTGTGCCTTCAAGTGGTAAAGTTTTAACAGGAGGTGTAGATGCTAACGCCCTTCAAAGACCAAAAAGATTTTTTGGCGCAGCAAGAAATGTAGAAAATGGAGGATCTTTAACAATTATTTCAACAGCTTTAATTGAAACAGGTAGCAGAATGGACGAAGTAATTTTTGAAGAATTCAAAGGAACCGGAAACAGTGAAATGATGTTAGATAGAAAACTGAGTCAAAAAAGGACATATCCAGCTTTCGATATAGCTAAATCAGGAACAAGAAAAGAAGAATTATTATTAGACAAAGACGAGCTTGGAAAGATTTTTATTTTAAGAAAAATTCTTGCACCAATGGGCACCACAGAAGCAATGGAGTTTTTATTAGATAAAATGAAAGATACTAAAACAAATAATGAATTTTTCCAGAGCATGGGGACAAAAACTAATTAAATTAACAAAGCTCTAAACACTAAAATAATTAACTGATTTTATAGACTTAATTGGTCAATAGGTTTATTTGCCAAAAATGTCTAAAAACAAAGATACAATTTTTGCATTATCAACCCCAACCGGAAAATCAGCAGTTGCGTTGATAAGGATTTCTGGAAAACAAAGTCTTAGCATTTTAAAAAAAATATCATCATTAAAAAAAATTACTCCAAATAAAACAAAATTAACGCTTTTAAAATTTCAAAAACAAATAATAGACCAGGTTTTGGTTGTGTATTATAAAAAACCTTTTTCGTTCACTGGTGAAGACATGGTTGAAATTAGTTGTCATGGAAGCACAGCAATAATATCTAAAATCTCTGAAATATTAACAACCTTAGGTATAAGAATTGCTGAGCCGGGAGAGTTTACAAGAAGGTCTTTAATGAATGATAAGTTAGATCTTTTGCAAACCGAAGGATTAGCAGATCTAATTAATTCAGAAACAGAAAAACAGAGAATTATGGCTATCTCTGGTTTATCAGGAAAATTAAGTAAATTTGTTAATGAAACAAATGAACAATTGAGGTTAATGCTAGCAAACACAGAAGCATTAATTGACTTTTCAGACGAGGATCTTCCAAAAAATATATTAAATAATATTTTAGAACAAAACAAGAACACAATTAAAAGAATTAAAAAAGAAATTAGCAGTTCTGAAATCGCAAAACCAATAAGAGACGGTTTTGTAGTTTCTTTAGTGGGAAAACCAAACACGGGCAAGTCTTCTTTTATTAACCATATATCAAAAAAAGAAATTTCCATTGTTACCAATGTTCCAGGAACAACTACAGATGCAGTTACATCAGCAATTGATATTGATGGGTACAAGTTTACTTTTATTGATACCGCGGGTCTTAGAAAACATAAAAACAAAATTGAGGAAATAGGTATAAAAAAAACAAAAGAAATAATTTTAGGATCAAATTTAAACCTAATTTTCCTTGAAAATAAAGAAATAAATAAATATGTTGAAATTAAAGAAAAGCTTTTTGTTAGGTCTAAACTAGATAAAAAAAGAGCTACCAAGCCTGAAAAAAATATTACAAATATTTCATCTGTAACAGGTGAAGGAGTAAAAATTCTTTTAAATAAAATCAAACAAAAGCTTATTAAAAATCAAAAAAATGAACCAATTCTTTCACGTGAAAGACATTTAAATATAATGAAAATGCTTTTATTAGAACTAAAATCAATACATCCCAAGGACGGTTTGGACATTATGGCGTTTAAGTTAAGAGGGGCTCTAAGAATTTCTCTAGAAATTGATCAAAAATTTGACATAGAAGATGTTTTAGATATAATTTTTAAAGATTTTTGTATAGGAAAGTAATTTCACGTGAAAACATATAAAAAATATTCAGTTGTTGTTATCGGTGGCGGGCACGCCGGAGTTGAGGCAGCTTGTGCGGCGGCAAGGATTGGCGCTAGTGTTGCCCTTGTTACTCACAAAATTGATAAAATTGGAGAAATGTCATGTAACCCAGCAATTGGTGGGCTTGGAAAAGGCCACCTTGTTAGAGAGATTGATGCTTTAGACGGGGTTATGGCAAAAGCAATTGATAAAGGGGGGATTCAGTTTAGGATGCTTAATGAAAGCAGAGGAGCTGCTGTTAGAGGCCCGAGGGCCCAAGCCGACAGAGGTCTATACAAAAAAGCAATACTAGAAATATTAAAAAACCAAGAAAATATTGATTTAATTGAGGGTTCTGTTGAAGATATTGGAATAAAAAATAATAAAATTAAATTTGTTGAGCTGAGCAATGGTGATAAAATAACATGCCTGTCAATTGTTTTGACCACTGGAACTTTTTTAAGGGGAATGATTAGGCTTGGCAAAAAATCCTCGCCAGCAGGAAGGGTTGGAGATGGTCCCTCAATCGCCCTCGCAAAAAGAATTGAAAACTTAAAGTTTTCAATAGGTAGGCTAAAAACAGGAACACCCCCAAGAATTTTAAAAAAATCTATAAATTTCAGTAACTTAAAAGAACAACTTCCTGATTCTAAACCTGTTCCATTCTCTTTTATCAACAGGTCTATCCACATACCACAAATCTCATGCTTTATTACTCACACGAACCAAAAGACCCATGAAATAATAGAAAAGAATTTAAATTTATCACCAATGTATTCTGGTGTAATCAAGTCAATGGGCGCAAGATACTGTCCCTCAATAGAAGACAAGATTACAAAGTTTCCAGACAAAAAAAGCCACCAAATATTTCTTGAGCCAGAGGGCTTAGAAAGCGACTTAGTTTATCCAAATGGTATATCCTCATCGCTACCTGAGGAAATTCAAGAAAGGTTTGTTAGGTCAATCAAAGGTCTTGAAAAAGCTATTATTACGCAACCAGCATATGCTATTGAGTATGATTATGTGGATCCTAGAGAGCTCACACACACTTTAGAAACAAAAAAAATACAAAATCTTTTTTTTGCAGGCCAAATAAATGGAACAACCGGATATGAAGAAGCTGCCGCACAAGGAATTATTGCTGGAATTAATGCAGCACTAAAACACACATCGGAAAAAGAATTTATTATTGATAGATCACAAGGGTACATAGGTGTTTTAATAGATGACCTTGTAACAAAAGGGACTAAGGAACCATATAGAATGTTTACATCTAGATCAGAGTACAGACTTCTATTAAGATCTGATAATGCTGATCAAAGGTTAACACCGTTAGGTATTGATGTGGGCTGTGTCTCGCTTTTTAGACAGGAAGAGTTTGGTAAAAAAATAAAAAAACTTAAACAGGGGTTTGGTCTTGCTAAAAAACTTATTCTTTCACCAAACCAATTACAAAAAAAAGATATCAAAATAAAACTTGATGGAAAAAAAAGATCAGCAATAGAGCTTCTTTCACACAACAACATTACCTTTAAAAAACTAGAAAAAATATGGCCCGAGCTAGCACTATTAGACTCAGAGACAAAAGAACAAATTGAAATTGAAGCAATTTATTCAAGTTATTTAGAAAGGCAAAGGGCAGATATTGATGATTTTAAAAAAGAAGAGGGTTTAATTATTCCAAAAACTACAAATTTTAAAAATGTGGGCAGCCTTTCTAATGAAATTGTAGAAAAATTGATTAAAATAAAACCACCTACATTAGGGGCGGCCTCGAGAATTTCTGGTGTAACACCCGCTGCAATAATTGCAATAATGAGATATTTAAAAAAACAAAAAAACAACAAGGCTGCTTAGTTTGAGTAAAGCAAAGATTGTTTCTGAGTTTGTTTTAAATAAAACACAGGTTGAAAAAATAGATTTTTATTTATCTTCTATAATTGAGCACAACAAACACACAAACCTTGTTGGGAAATCTACAATTGAGAATATATGGGACAGACATGTTCTAGATTGTTTGCAACTTACAAAACATATTATTAATAAAAAATTAAGAATTCTTGATTTGGGAACCGGTGCTGGCTTGCCAGGAGTTTTATTTTCTATAGTTGGGTACCAAAGGGTTCTTATGGTGGACTCTGTAAAAAAAAAGACCGATTTTGTTAGAAAAATAATAAAAGAACTGTCTTTAACAGCAAAAATACAAAACAAAAGGATTGAAAACCCTCCAACCTCACAACACGACATCATTGTTTCTAGAGCGCTTGCTCCACTTGTTAAGCTTTTAACTTATGCACGAATGTACTCTAATAAAAACACAACATTGCTTTTTTTAAAAGGAAGAAATGTTATTAATGAAATTGATATAGCTGCAAAAGTATATTTTTTTGAATTTCAAAAAATTAAAAGTCTAAGCTCTGATGATGGTTGTGTCTTAAAAATAAATAACATTAGAAATAAAAATGGTTAAAATAATTTCTGTAGCAAACCAAAAAGGAGGGGTGGGAAAAACAACAACATCTATTAATTTAGCAACCTCTTTATCAGCAATTAATAAAAAAACATTATTGATAGATGCTGATCCACAAGGTAACGCAAGCACAGGAATTGGTATTTCTTATGAAAGCAGAAGCCCAAACCTATACGACCTAATAGTTAATGAGGCCTTAGATTTAAATGCAATTAAAAAAACACTAGTTCCTGGTTTGGATATTATCACTGCAAACACAAACTTAGCCGCTTCAGAAATTGAGTTAGCTGAAGTAAAAAATAGGGAATTTGTGTTATCAAATCTATTATCTGAAATAGAGAACTATGATTACATTTTAATAGACTGTCCGCCAGCATTAGGGCTTTTAACTATTAATGCGTTGGTTGCATCCCACTCAATTATTATCCCACTTCAATCAGAGTTTTTTGCCCTAGAAGGAATATCGTCACTCGTTAACTCTATTGAGCTAATAAGAGAAAGCTTTAATCCAAACCTTGTTATTGAAGGAATACTTTTAACCATGGTTGATAAAAGAAACTCATTAAGTTCTCTTGTGGAAAAGGATGTAAGAAACCATTTTGGAGAAACTGTTTATAAAACCACAATTCCAAGAAACGTAAGAGTCTCAGAAGCCCCAAGTCATGGAAAGCCAGCTATATTATATGATGTTAATTCTTCAGGATCTGTGGCATATATAAGTCTTGCTCGTGAAATTTTAGAAAAACAAGGCCTAACAAATGAATAAAGAAAACAATAAATTAGGAATGGGGCTGGGCGCCTTACTTAATACCAATAATAAAAACAAAAACAGTACAAACAAAATAGATATATCAAAAATTTATCCTAATAAAAAACAACCACGAAAAAATTTTGAGGAAAAAGAAATTAAAGAGTTGTGTGAATCCATAAAAAACCAAGGCCTGATCCAACCAATTGTTGTTAGGGAAACATCGGGCAATATGTACGAAATTATAGCTGGGGAAAGACGCTGGAGAGCCTGTCAGTTGGCGGGTTTACATTCAGTTAATTGTGTTGTTATGAGCGTTGATGACAAAAGTGTTTATGAACTTGCCCTAATAGAAAATATACAAAGAGAAAACCTTAATGTTGTTGAGGAGGCTAAGGCATATAAAAACTTAATAGAGTTAAATGGCATAAAAAATGAAGAACTATCAAAAAAAATAGGCAAAAGCTCAAGCCATATTTCAAACTTAATTAGAATATTAGATCTTGACGATGAAATACACCAAATGATTATTGATAGAAAAATTAGCATGGGTCACGCAAGAGCCCTTATTGGCGTTCCAAATGCAGTTGAAAAAGCAAAAGAGATATTTGAAAAAAAACTAAGCGTAAGAGATGTTGAAAGGTCAACATCAGAACACAAACAAATAAGAAAAAAACAATCAGAAAAAGATCCAAATATAGCTGATTTAGAAAAAGAGCTATCAGATAAAATTGGGCTTAAAACAGAAATCGAGTTTAGTGAAAATGGCTCAAGTGGATCATTAAAGCTTTATTACTCAGACCTAAACCAACTTGACGATATAATGAAAAGGCTTAAGAAGTAATAATTTTTTTCATACTCAACAAAAACCTTAAACCTATCTCTGAGCTCATGCTGGGGTTTTTTCTAATTAATTTTTCTGCTTTATAAATATTATTATAAATGAACTTTATTTTTTTTTGATTAAGAGATTTATAAATTCTTAAAAAGACCCCCCTTTCATTAAAAAGGTATTTAGGAAATTTTGATACCGCACTTTCTTGTGTTGAAGAAAAAGCAACAATATCAAGATACATCTTTAAAGAATTTAAAAAAATATAAAAATCATTTTGTGAAAAAAAATTTTTACGAAACATATCTGTTAAAAATTTATTGTCTTTAAATATGTAAAAAAAAATTTTGTTTATCTGAATATTATTTTCACCATAAATAATTTTTTCAATATTTGTTGTTGAGCTTAAATTGCCACTCATGAGAGACAATAAGTTAAGTTGATTAATTAACAATGCATAATTGTTTTCAAAATTCTCAACGATAAACCAAAAAATATTATTTGGCGGTTTTAAATTATTTTTTTCTAAAAAGTTTTTTACTACAATCTCCTTTCCACTTCTGTTAAGAGCATAACAATCTATTATTAGCCAGTCTTTTAATTTGGATAAATTGGATTTAAGAGCGCTAATATGCCTACTATTTGTCGATAATAGTATTAAATTCTGCTCTGTGCCCTCATATAATTTTAACAAATCTTTTTTTGAGGAGGCCTCATTTACTAAAAAAACCACCTTGTTGTTTGAGAAAAGATTGCCACCCATGTTTTCATTAATTTCTCCCGAGATATCTATATAAAAATTATTTTCTTTATATTTATTAACAACAAAATCTCTCACCAAGCCCACACAACTTTCATCTGAACCAGCTATAAAAATTTTTTTTTGAAAATCAAATCGATTATTAATTAAAAATAATTCAGCCTTAATTTTCATTATGGGCAATTAATTTTTTCATCAATTGTGAGAATTAATTTTTTAATATTTTTTTCAATACTTCTAACATATAATTCTTCCAAAGATCTATCTGCACCAAAATTATAACCAAAAGATTTTGGAACAAAGGAAAATTTTGTAATTATTTTTTCATTTAAAATTGTACAGCTATTTTCTTTGTCAAAAAAATCATAATCAACAGTTAGCTCATAGTCTATTTTTTCTGCAACTTGATTTTTTCTTACAAGCCTATTCTTTTTTGTTTCTGAAAGGTTAGCTATTAAAATGTAATCACCCTTTTTGTTGTTTCCAAAAAAGGAAAAAAGCTTCTCTTTTAGTTTTTCTGAGTTGTGTCCTTTTACCATAAGATTTGTGTTGTTCTTAAAGGGGCTGTCGTTATTGTCTTCACTAAGAATAAACTCAATATTTGCACATGAGACTAATAAAAGCACCAAGGTAGGTAAAAAGAAATTTTTGATCATTTTACAACTAAGTTTAAAATTTTATTTTCTACATATACTGTCTTAATAATTTCTTTTTTTCCAACATATTTATTAATTTTTTCATTATTCATTGCTTTTTTAATAACACTACTTTTGTCCTCTTTTGTATCTACCTCAATAAGAGATCTTACTTTTCCATTAATTTGTATAGGAAGCCTAATTATTGAGGGTGCAAAATCTTTTTTAGTTTTTGGCCAATCAGAGTTAGCGCACAAACCGGTACCGCCAATTTTACTCCAAATCTCTTCACTTAAGTGAGGTATAAAGGGGTGAATAATGACAGCAAGATCTTTTATTGTTTTTTGTAAATCCTTTTGCTCAATATCCCCATTGTTTACAAGCTTTGATAATAAATTAACAAATTCATAAATTTTTGCTACCGATTTATTAAAATGAAAACTATCAATGTTTTCTGAAACCTCATTTATAATTTTGTCAAACTCATCTAGGTAATTAATTTTTTTTAACTTGATATTTGGTTTATACGAAGAATAGTTATTACACACATCCCATATTTTGTTTATGAACTTAAAAGAAGAGGACACGCCTGTTTCAGTCCACTCCAAGTCTCGCTCAGGGGGGCTGTCAGACAACATAAACCATCTTGCTGTATCTGCCCCATAAAGCTCTATAATTTCTGCTGGATCGATTACATTTTTTTTTGACTTGCTCATTTTTTCAATTCCACCAGCTGTTACTTTGTTTCCTGTTATATCAAACAATCCACCTTCTTTTTTTATAATATCGCGAGGCTCTAACCACTCATTATTCTGATTTTTAAAGGTTCTATGTGTTACCATTCCTTGTGTGAAAAGACCTTTAAATGGTTCATCAAGATTTATATATTTTAGATCTCTCAGTGCTTTAGTAAAAAAACGAGAATACAGAAGATGTAAAATTGCATGCTCTATACCGCCTATATATTGATCCACAGGCAGCCAGTAATTCACATCACTTTGTTTTATTGCTTTTTCAAATCTAGGGTTACAAAATCTTAAAAAATACCATGAAGACTCAAAAAATGTATCAAAGGTATCAGTTTCCCTTACAGCACTCATTCCAGTAATAGGGCATGTTGTTTTTTTCCATTCATCTAAATCACTCAAAGACATTATTGTTTTATTTTTTTGTATATAGTTTGGTAGAATTACGGGGAGGTCTTTTTTTGGCACTGTAATTACTTCGCCGTCTTCTCTATACAAAATTGGTATCGGGCAACCCCAATACCTTTGCCTTGATATACCCCAATCTCTCAACTTATAGTTTATCTTTGAAACACCCAAATTTTTTGACTTCAAATAATCAATAATCTTCACTTTGGCTTCGTCTACGCTTAAACCATTTAAAAATTCTGAGTTTATTATTACTCCTTCTCCAGTATAAGCTAAATTGGTAATTTTTTTTAAGCTATCATCTCTAGGCGCTACCACCATCACAACATCTAGGTTAAACTTATTTGCAAAATCAAGATCTCTTTGGTCATGAGCTGGACAGCCAAATATTGCTCCAAGGCCATAATCCATTAATACAAAATTAGCTATGTAAACAGGCAGTGTTTTTTTTGTTACTGGGTGCTCAACTAAAACCCTTGTATCAAATCCCAATTTTTCTTTATCAGGATTTGACTTTTTACAATCTCTAATAAAATTCTCAATTTTTTTATCAGTTTTTAATAACTCTTTTACCAAAGGGTGCTCTGTTGATATTGCAATAAATGTTGCCCCAAACAAAGTATCAGGTCTTGTTGTAAAAACTTTTATAGTCTCTCTTATGTTTCCAGAAACTATTTGAAATTTTATTTCAGCCCCAATCGATTTACCTATCCAGTTTTTTTGCATTATTTTAACTTTATCTGGCCATTCATTTAACCCATTTAAGTCTTTAAGAAGTTCCTCAGAGTACTTGCTAGTTTTTAAAAACCACTGAGAAAGAAATTTTTTTTCGATTTCTGCTCCAGAGCGCCACCCACGACCATCTATTACCTGCTCATTAGCCAAAACCGTTTTATCAATTGGGTCCCAATTAACCTCAGATTCTTTTTTGTACGCTAAACCATTTTTAAACATATCAATAAAAAAACCCTGCTCATGTTTATAATAATCTGGATGACAGGTTGCTAATTCTTTATTCCAATCAAAAGAAAAACCCATGCTTTTTAGCTGACCCTTCATTGTGCTTATATTTTTATAGGTCCACTCTTCAGGGCTTTTTTTTTCAACTATTGCAGCATTTTCGGCTGGCAAACCAAAGGCATCCCAACCCATAGGATGCATAACATTAAAACCTTTAAGCTTCTTATATCTAGCGACAACATCCCCTAAAGTGTAATTTCTTACATGACCCATATGTATCTTTCCAGATGGGTAAGGAAACATTTCTAATACATAATATTTTTCTTTTTTTGAACTTGTCTCGGCGCTGAAAACATTTTTTTCAATCCATTTGTTTTGCCATTTTTTTTCAGCTGTCTTGTGATTATATCTTGAAGACAATTTGATTTAACCAGAGCTAAGTTTTAGTTTTTTTGCATTATTGAGAATAACATTCTCTAATTTAACATTATCTTCTTTGTTTGGTGAAATATTTACCCACTGGTTGTTTTTTAATATTTGACAAAATGATAAGACTGTTAAGTTTGTAGTCTTAAGTTCTGAACCATTAATAAAAACATTTAATTTGCATCTTTCACTAACTTTATCTTCATAGGTATACCAATCAGTAATAATTGTTCCAGCAAAGGGGTCAGTTGATGCTAAAGGCATAAAATTTATTGTGTTTATTGTGGCCCTCCAAAGATACGGGTTTACCGGCATTCCAATCGAAGCTACCTGGTTCGAACCGCTATCTTCTTCACCAAATGATAATAATGGTTTTTTCCCTAAAAGCCCTCCGCCTGTCCTTAGCCTGTTTTGTGCATCAGATAACGCCAATTTTGGGTCTGTTGCCAAATTAAACGGGGTTCCAGAGCGTCTAACAATTTCACCTCTCGTTTGAGCCTTTTCCCACATAGCTTTTTTTTCTTCTTCAGTAAGGTTTTTGTTGCAACCAACCAAGGTAGAAAAAAACAAAGCTATGATTAATGAGTATTTTAACATCGGTGTTTAAATATTGTATTGATAACTAAAAGTAAAACATAAAAAAACGGCACTTTAAAAAAGTGCCGTTTTGTTTAGATTAAATTAACCTAAATTTAGAATGACATTGAAGCACCAACATACCAAGCAGAACCGCCATCAGTTGATGAAATACCTTCGTTGTTTTGATCAACAGTAGTATAACCAACAACAGCAGACACACCAGAAGCTACAGCATAAGTTACGCTTGCGCTAGTTGCATCGTGAGAGTCGTCAGTAGTTCCTGCAGTACCAATAGTTGTGCTATCTTTAGCTTCACCAGCAGTAGTGTTTAATGCTAAAGTGATGTCGCCAGTTACATAGCTAACACCAGCTGTTACAACACTACCATCAACTTGTGAAGTTACTGAAGCACCTTCGTCTACGAAAGTGTCACCATCACCGTAAGCTACACCAACAGTTAAGTCACCAGTTACAGCACTTATACCAAGGTTAAAGCCTTCTTGATCAGCAGTAAGTTGAGTACCAGTTCTTACAACTTCACTACCTGAAACACCACCACCAATAGTTAATGTAGTGTCACCAGCAGTAGTTACGTAAGTAGCACCAACACCGAAAGAGCTTTCAACTCTTGCAGTAATTGATTTTGCAGCACCGTTGTCTGTGCTGAAAGAAGCTGACACTTTTAAACCATCAGCTAGGAAGTCAGCAGCTGAATGCCACTCAACACCTAGAGCAGTTGAACCTGCGCCGAAGTCAACACCAGTTGGTGCGTTGTTAGTAGAAGTTCCACCAACACCTTGCTCACCACTTGCACCAGGAACAGACACAGCGTGAGTTCCAGCAGCGTTACCAGCATTTAATAATTCAAGAGCTGTACCATCAGAGAAAGTAAGCTTGATAGCATTATCATCATCAGCAGCTACAGTTCCTTCATCAACAATCTCAAAGCTAGAAGAGATAGTAGTACCACCATCAGTTGTTTCGCTAAGAGAAATATTGAAGTTAGACTGGTCCATAACAGTATTTGAATCAGTAGTTGAATCATCAGCACTTTCAAATTCTGCACCAATTTTTAAGCTACCAGCTGTAGTAGCAGTAACCGCTTGAGCGACAGATGCCACACCAAGAGTTGATACTAAAGCAGAAGCCATTAATAGTTCTTTTTTCATAATTACTCCTTTTGAGTTAATGAATATTCATTAATAAATGAAAGACATTCTTTCATTATTAATGGTATTTATAAAAAATTTGAAAAATGTACAAAAAAAGCTTAATAAAATAGTAACTTTTTAACAAAATGTTGTAAAAATACAACAAATAAACATGTTTAATTTAGAAAAATATCAAAAAATTCAACAAAATATCAAGAGTTTAGGGAAAAAAACTAAAATTGTTGCTATTTCAAAAAACCACCCTCTTAATGAGGTAGAAGAAGCTATTTCAAAAGGAGTTATGGTTTTTGGAGAAAATAGGGTGCAGGAAGCCAAATCGAAATTTGAAACCATTCTTAAAAACAACAAACAAATATCACTTCATTTAACAGGACCGCTTCAAACCAACAAAGTAAAACAAGCCCTTGAATTGTTTGATGTTTTCCACACTCTTGATAGAGAGAAACTTTTAAGAGAGCTGGCTAAGTTTTCAGATAAACTAAAAAATAAATTTTTTTTTATTCAAGTAAACACAGGAAATGAGGCAACCAAAAGCGGAATAAAACCACAAGAGACTAAGCGGTTTTTGGGGCTTTGCAAACTTTATGGGATAAATAATATATTAGGTCTGATGTGTATTCCACCAATTAATGAAGATCCCAAAAAACACTTTCAATTAATTCATAATTTATCCAAGGATCTTAGTTTAGATGGGCCCAGTATTGGTATGAGCTCGGATTACTCTCACGCTCTTGAATTCGACCCACAATACATAAGGATCGGAACACTTTTGTTTGGCAAAAGGTCATGAAAGACACAATTTATATTTATTCAGAGGTTTCATTATTAAATATAGTTAAAGAAATGCTCTTTGATTACAAGATATTACCTGTAGAAATTGAAGATCTTAACAAACAAACTTTTAGAAACAATAATGTTATTTTATTTTTTGATAAAAATGTAAACGGTCAAATAGGAGAACCTTTTTTTTTAAATAATAATGCTTTAGTTTTTATTAATAAAAATGAAGAAGGCCGAGAAACAAATAGCCATAAAAAAATAGATTATTTTAATGGACAAATAGGAGTTAAAAAATTCATTGATGAAGTTACAACCAAATTTCTGTCTAAAAAAATAATATTAAAAAATGTAGAAATTTTTGGAGAAAAAATCTCCAACACTTTATCAGATCTAAGTTTTCAGTTAACGCCATTGGAAAAAGAAATATTAGTTGTTTTGTTTGAAAATAAAAAAATAGAAAAAAGTTACTTGTTAGAAAAAATTTTAAAAGTAAAAAAAGAAATAGAAACAAAAACTCTCGAAAGCCACTTAACAAGAATTAGAGCTAAGCTCTTAAAAATTAAAAGTGATATTCAAATTAGAACAAAAGATGATGTTTTTTATTTAGATTTTTAGTTAAGGTAAGGATTAATCATAGAAAAAAAATTTTTTTCAAATGACTCTAGGTTATTGTGGTTAAAAAAACTTATTTCTAATTTTTCATCATTTTCTAACACAATTATCTTTCTTATTTTAATTGGATTATTTTCATAAACAATCTTTATCTTATAGTTAACATCACTAATATTAAAGCTATTGTTAAGTTCAATAGAGTTTTCCTGTACAGTTGGTTTTTCTAGAAATTTATCTCCATTAAGAATTTTAAAAAAAAAACTTACATAGCTTTTGTTTGTATTAAAATATTGAGACTCTTCTAATTCATGATTTATGTAAACCCCTTTTTTTTCTGATAAAATAAGAGTTATTTTTTGTGGATTTTCATAATTTATTTTTATACGCTTTTCTCCAAAAAAAATTTTACCCTCTTGAATATCGGTTCCATCATTTTGTATAAATAGAGCTGAACTATTTCTTAGGCTAGTATTGTATTTGAAAATCTTTGAAATAGTTGTTTGTGAAAAGAGTGAACTGGAGAATAGAATAATAAATAAAAAAACTATAAAATTAGTTTTTTCTAAGAACTTGCCTTTTTCCAGCATTGTTTGCCTCCGATATTAGTCCTTCCTCTTCCATTTTTTCTACTATTCTTGCAGCCCTATTATAACCAATTTGTAAATATCTTTGTATGTAGCTTGTAGATACTTTTTGTTGTTCTATAACAATATTAACAGCCTTTGTATAAAGCGCATCTACTTCTCCTTCATCAAATCCGAATCCTAATGATCCGTCCTCTGATTTTTCTTCAAGGGTGATTTCATTTTTTTGGTCAAAGATTGCCTGCTCTTTAATTGATCGAACTACTTTTTCAATTTCGTCTTCTGACAAAAAACCACCATGTAATCTTTTTAAGTTTGCTCCATTTTCTAAAAACAACATATCTCCGCTACCAAGTAACTGCTCAGCTCCCATTTCATTTAAAATTGTTCTACTATCAAATTTGCTTGCAACTTTATAACTTAACCTACTTGGAAAATTGGCCTTAATGGTTCCTGTTATAACATCCACGCTGGGTCTTTGTGTTGCGGTGACTAAATGAATACCAGACGCTCTTGCCATTTGTGCAAGTCTTTGAACAAGACTTTCAACCTCTTTTCCAGCTACCATCATAAGATCTGCCATTTCATCAATAACAACCACAATAAATGGCATTTTTTCAAGTGGTATTTCTCTTTTTTCAAAAATTGGTTGTCTTGTCTCATTATCAATACCTGTTTGAACATTTTTGAAAAGCTTTTTTCCAGTTGAGAGAATTTTTTTTGATTTTTCATTATATGAATTTATATTTTTAACATTAAGTGAGCTCATTAACTTGTATCTGTTTTCCATTTCCTTCACCACCCATTTTAATGCAAATACAGCCTTGTTTGGGTTTGTTACAACCGGCGTTAAAAGATGAGGTATGTCTTCATAAATACTTAATTCTAACATTTTTGGATCAATAAGAATAAGTCTACATTCATCTGGTTTAAATCTATACAATATACTCATTATTATTGTGTTAATACCAACTGATTTTCCTGATCCTGTTGTGCCTGCAATTAAAAGGTGTGGCATTTTTTCTAAATCTGCAAACACTGGTTGACCTGAGATGTCTTTTCCAAGTGCTAATGTGAGACAGTTATTTAGGTTATCAAATTTTGAATTTTGTACCAAGTCACCAAACATAACATCCTCTCTTTTCATATTTGGAATTTCTATTCCCAAACTTGTTTTGCCTGGCTGAGAGGATATTCTGGCGGATACGGACGACATTGCTCTAGCTATATCATCAGCCAGACCAATTACTTTACTTGCTTTAATTCCTGCGCTTGGAATGAACTCATATAACGTAACAATAGGACCTGTTTTAAAACCAACAATTTTTCCAATCACACCATATTCCTCTAATACCTTTTCTAATCTTTCGGCGTTGTTTTTGTTTATGCTTTCAATTTCTTTTTGTTGAGAGCTTCGCGTATTAGATTTTTTTAAGAAAATTGTTTCTGGAAGATGAAAAATAAATTCATTATCATCTGCTGAGCTCGTTGTATTTATTTTTTTTATAATTCGCTTTGCTTTTTTTGAAATTGTTGGCTCGTTTCGTGTTTTAATAATCTTTGTCTTAAGGCTGGTTTTTTTTGTTTTAGAAAATTTAATTAATTTTAAAGGTGCTAAAAAAATAAACAAATTTAAATTAGCAACTTTTAATAATAAACTCTTTATAAGGTTAATTTTTATTGAAAAAGAAAATAAAAATAAAAAAAATGAAATTAATAAAAACAAAATGCTCACTATTAATTTGTAAAGAAAGCTATCAAATATAATTGGCAAATTAAATTTAAGAATTTCAAAAAGA
>Ga0315315_10001751_pt1 | contig 19932 bp, 22 predicted proteins | sample M140m3416metaG_FD_203699 | JGI IMG/M metagenome (GOLD analysis project Ga0315315, IMG submission 203699) | Ammonia-oxidizing marine archaeal communities from Monterey Bay, California, United States - M1 40m 3416 | ecosystem: Environmental > Aquatic > Marine > Intertidal zone | place: USA...
TGAATTTTTGTACAAGTGATGGTGTTACGCGTTTTAATCCGAATTTATACCGAACAGGCAAAGTATGTCTTTCTATTTTGAATACATGGCAAGGGGAACAATGGAGTGGATGTCAAACGATTTCGTCAGTTTTATTGGCGATTTGCACGACGCTAAATAATGAGCCTTTGTTAAATGAACCGGGTATTAAAAAATCACATTCTGATTTTGATAGTTATAATGAGATTATCAAGTATAAGAATATGAAAGTTGCGATTTTTGATATGCTAGAACAAGTAAAAGATCCGGAACATGAACATGAATTTATCGTTTTTGCTGATAGTATGCGCGAACATTTTCTAAAAATGAAAGAAAACATTCGACAAAGAATTGAAACTGAAATAAAGGAACGCACATCGGAACGGATTTATAAGATTGGTATCTATAGAATGACGATTAAAACTAATTATGATGCGTTGCTTATTCAATGTCAGTAGTGTTTTACAAACGTCAGTAGTGTTTTACAAACGTCAGTAGTGTTTTACAAACGTCAGTAGTGTTTTACAAACGTCAGTAGTGTTTTTCAATATAGCCATTAGTAAAAAGTGGTTTAAGTGATTCTGGTTTTTTGTCTCTATTGATGGTTGGTGGAATTGGTCGTGGTGGCGGTAGTTCTGGTGGCGGTAGCGGTGGCTTAGGTGGTGATAACGATACTTGTTTTATATTATTATTTCCCCATGTATTTTGTTCTTTTGGCCATGTAGCATAAATAGGTTGTTCCATTATGTAGGACGTATATATGTTATCGTCAGTCATCTTTATTAATTTATTGGTATATATTTAAATATTGAGTTTATTTTCTCCCCGAACTATTATTGCCCAAATCATAATTGTGTAGTGATCCTTGTGGGGGAACAACAACATATCCGTCCAATCCTATAATGTGCCGATTATTATTGACCGAATTATTATTGACCGAATTATTATTGCCCAAATCATAAACAACACCTTCTTTTTTTTTTTGTTGTGATTGGTAGTTGGAGTTTCTTTCAACAGGTATTAGGTATGATGGTGGTTTCGGTTTGACATCCAAGTATTGAGGGTGTAAATTTGGCTTTGGCTTTGGCCTAGACTTTGCCTTGTTCGGATTATTCATTAGTTCATATTTTTCTACTAACTCTTTAACTTTTGGACCTCTATATAAATTAGCATATTTGTGTTCACTTGAGGTGTTTTGTTCAAAGCCAGGTAAATGTGCATAACCATATTCATCATTAACCCCTCCTTTTAATTTCATCCCTCTTTTTCCTTCCGCAATTTCATTATCTAATAAAGTATCGGTACCTGGCTGAACCGGACCCTTAACTCTTTGTAAATTATCATACACTGGCGATCCTTTCTTTTTTTTCAACGTCTTCTTTTTTCCATGTAATCTTGCATAAGGCGTAGGAGAAGGAGTTTTAATTTCGTGATAAATATGTTCATTTTTTTTTCTTTTTATCGTAGAAGGCGTTTTGGCTCGAGAACGTTGTTTTTTTAAACTTCCAACTCCTCCTCTTTTCTTAAAACTTCTTTTTAAAGTCGTCCTGCATTTCTTTCCTCTTTTACAAGGTTTTTTTGTCCTCTTAGTATTGTTTTTCATATTATTATTATTTATATAATAATATGATATTCTATTATTTTTCATTATTGAAAAAATTATGAATTAAATTTTCTTTTGATTTATTTTCGACTAATCCAGCTAAAATACTTTGTTCATATAAATGCCGTAAAACATCATTGGGTGCTTCTGACCCAGCTTTCAATAAATTTTTACTACGCAGGAAATTTTTGATTTCTAAAATATTTTTTTGTTTTAATTGTGCTTGTTCGGTTTGAACTTTACGACGCGTTTGTGCGTTTTTTATTAAAACCGAGACTTTCCCGTCGGCATGTTTACCTAATTTATATTTTAACGTGCGGGTAATGCGTTTACGCTTGGGACGCATTGAAGGAGCATATACGTGGGCAGGAGCAGCAGGCACAAGCGGAGCAGCAGGCACAAGCGGAGCAGCAGGCACAAGCGGAGCAGCAGGCACAAGCGGAGCAGCAAGAGCAAGCGGAGCAGCAGCAGGCACAAGCGGAGCAGCAGGCACAAGCGGAGCAGCAGGAGCAAGCGGTTCTATATCTATTTCAGGTATAACATTTGTCCCTACATCTTCTAATATACTTATTGTTTGAGGTTTAGTTTCTACAATATGTTTATTCTTTTGTGTATTACGCAGCCAAGTACGATAGGTTGGTTTAGATCCTCCCGTTTTCAAATTACTATAAGCAGGTGCTGAATTAGAATTCCAATTACCAGGCGCAGCAGGAGGGGCTAGTATAACAGGCGCATGAACATGAGCAGGAGCAGGAGCAATTACAGGAGCAGCAGCAGTCATAACAGCAGCAGGAGCAAGCGCAGCAGGAGCAGGTGGCGCTATAATATTCCAATCTAATTCAGGTGGCAATTCTGTTGCAATATTCATATTCAGATTTGTTCCTCCTTGATGTTTTTGTTTTATGGTAGAATTATGTTGTTTTCTCAATTTTCTTTCTCTCTTATCTCTCTTTTTATCATGATTTCCTCTTGCTAAATTATCCAAGAAATTAACCGAATCCCCAAATGTATCATTCATTGCCGATGATGTTATATTGAGGTCTTTTTTCGTATTAGCAATTGCGCTATTATTCGCATTCGCATTCGCAGCAGGCAATTTCGCCTTTTGAAAATCTTTAACGCGCGCTATTAATTTTTTTTTAATATTATTCGAAGCTCCCATTGATAGTCCTGCTGGTTTTTCTTTTCTGGTTTTGTTATGTTTTGAACTTTTAATACCGCTTGTTCCAAGAAATAAAGGATTTACCTTAATTGTTTTCAAACTCATTGTTTATTATATTATGAAAAAAATAAATGAATAATTAAACGGACAACTATAAAAAAAAATATATATATGGAAAAAATTGAAAACTAAAAACTAAAAATATAATAACACTAAATCATATCAACCATACTCAATCCAAGATGTCTCCGCAACAAATCAACCTTATTTTCAGAAATTCTCGTCAAGAGCGACCGGAATGTAGCATATGCTATCAAAATATAAATAAAACGGCAATTGTCTGTAGTAGTCCGTGTGATAAACTATTTCATGCAAGTTGCTTGGAAAAAATATTTGAACAAGAACAAGAAAAACAAGCAGAAGATGTAGACGAGACAACGCATTTTTATTCCGAACATCGTTGCTGTTATTGCCGTCGTTATATCAATGTTAATGCTTATATCTTAAAAAAATTTGCGCATGAATTAATTGCTTTGAAAAATAGCCGTTGTTATTATGTAGATGAAGCATTTGAACAAGTTCTACATAATTTAAAAAAAGAATACAATATTGTTGAATTTAAACATTCTGGGAAAAAATCTGACGAAGAGCAGGGGCAGGAAACATTATATGAAATTTACGAACTAGTATGTACATCTAGAATTAAAACACCTAAACAATCAAAACACGCTGAATTCAAACGAACAAGAATTCCTCGCAAAAACCTTATCGTTCATCGTAACAACCATGGAAAGAGATAAATAAAAATACAATTCTCTAGTAAAAATCAGAAAACGTAAAAAAACACGAATCTGGGTCTGGCGATCCGTTTTCGGTTTTGGACATTTATAAATGTCCATTTTGGGAAAGTGGCTACCCTCCTTTTTCTGAAAAAAAGTGAAAAAACGAGTTGAGACCATTATGCTCTCATTTCGGTTTTTTTATGGAACGTGTTGTTATCATAAACTTTTTTTATGGAAATATAAAATATTTTGAAAACTATTTAGGCGTTTTTTAATATTTCCATATATATATAGAATGGAAACCGCCAAAAACGCCAAAAACGCCAAAAATTTCAATTGTATAAATTGTGTCTTTAATTGTAGTAAACAAAGCGACTGGAATAGACACATTTTAACACGAAAGCATCATTTGTCAATAAATGGAAATATGTTGGAACTAAAAGAAACCGCAAAGGACAACCAATGTGATATATGTAATAAATATTATAAAACAAATTCTGGTCTATGGAAACATAAGAAACATTGTATTGAGGAAGAAAAAGATGAAATATTAACAAAGGATGATAAGATTGATATTCTCATAAAAGAAAACATAGATTTCAAAAACATTATCTTGGATTTGGTGAAAAACAATAGCAATTTTCAAAAGCAAACGCTGGATATGCAAAAGCAAAACCAAGATATGCAACAAAAAATGATTGATGTGTGTAAAACAAGTAATACTACTTACAATAATAATAGTAACAGCCATAACAAAACCTTCAATATGCAAGTGTTTCTGAACGAGAAATGCAAGGATGCCATGAATATCATGGACTTTGTCAATTCGATGACACTAGAACTCTCGGATTTGGAAGATGTTGGCGAGCTCGGTTATGTAGAAGGCATTAGTAAAATCATGATAAGAAAACTCAATGAGATGGATGTGTATAAACGTCCGATTCATTGTAGCGACTACAAGCGAGAAGTGATGTATGTGCGCGATGATGATATATGGGAGAAAGAGAATAGCACTTATGACAAACTGCGGAAAGCTATTAAACATATTACAAAAAAGAACGGCGACCTCATGATTCCTTGGCGGGATCAAAATCCGCAATGCATGAATAACAGGCATCGATTGAATGATGTTTATTTGCGCATTATGAATCAGTCGATGGGTGGGAAAGGCGAGTTTGTTGACAGCGAGAATAAAATAATTAAAAAATTATCCAAGGCTGTTTACATTAATAAGGATTGTTAATTTTTAACGATTATCCAACATTTACCGATTTTCGTCATGTTTTTACATATATTACATTTAAAATATGTATATGGTTCAATTATAATACCATCAATATCTATATTTCTTTTATATATTGTAAATACTTTTTTATTAATATTATTTACATTATGCTCATTGTATATAGAATGACACCTAGAACATATTCCCATATTATTATAAGATAATATTTTTAATCACGATAACTTAAATCTTCATCATTGCTATAACTTAATTTGGAAATGTCTTCGTATGCTGGGGGAGGTGAGCGACTTGAATATGAGGGAGGTAAAGATAACTCGGTCATATCTGATTCCAACATAGGCGAAGATATGGATGAAACCGGCGAAATATAAGGTGAAGATGAAGATGAAGATGAAGATGATATATAAGGTGATGAAATTTGTTCTGGTTCAATATTTTCAATATCTTGTTCGCTCATAGATGGTGCTCTAATCGTAGATGGTGCTCTAATCGTAGATGGTTTGCTTGATGATTTTTTAACACTAGATATAGGATTATCTTCAATTTCTAGTTCAAGTAACTTAGATGATGTGTTTGGGAATAAGACTTCTGATTTGGGTCGTTGTATTGATTTTGCTTTTTGAACAACGACTGGTCTTGCAATAGCGACAGGCTGCTTACGCGCTGATTTGGGTCGTTGTATTGATTTTGCTTTTTGAACAACGACTGGTCTTTTTTTAATTTCCTTTAATTTTTTATCAAAAATAATATTTTCGTGTTGTTGTTTTTTTAAAATATTTTTTTCAATATTTCTACGATTGATAATATCTTCTTCAATATTTCTTAATTCTCTTAATTGTTGTTGTATTTCTTTACTATTTCCAAAAATTACATTTTTGCTCTTTTTGCTCTTCTTTTGGGTTTTGCTCTTCTTTTGGGTTTTGCGGCTCTTTGTGCTTTTTGCTCGCTTAGTTTTGCGGCTCTTTGTGCTTTTTGCTCGCTTAGTTTTGCGGCTCTTTGTGCTTTTTGCTCGCTTAGTTTTGCTGCTCTTTGTGCTTTTTGATAGCTTAGTTTTGCTGCGCTTAGTGCTTTTTGCTCGCTTGCTGCTTTTTGTGCGCTTTGTGCTTTTACCACGTTTAACATTTGATTTTGTGGGTTTTTTTTTACTGCTAGATTTATTTTTTTTAATCTTCCTTTTCTTTTTACCCCCACCAATTTGTATATCGGCCGGACATAATTTTGGTAATGACATTATATATATTATAACAATTTAAAAATAAATTGAAATGTATTACTACCTTATGTCACAATGTAAAACACCTATTCGAATGGAAACAAATAAAATGGAATCAAACGAAATTGATGTTGAAAACTACATTGAAGACCCTCATATTATTCTTGATTCTTGTTTTCGAGGAATGCATTTAAAACGTTTAACGGAGCACCAAACAGAATCTTATAATGATTTTATTCAATATCAGGTTCCCAGAACAATTTCAATGTTCAACCCAATTCATATTTGCTCCGAACAAGATTTGGATAAGGATGTTAACAAACATCGGCTTGAAATGTTTGTTAGTTGTGAAAATTTTAACATACATCGAGCACAAATTCACGAAATCAATGGTGCTACAAAAAATATGTTTCCACAAGAAGCGCGTGATCGAAATTTTACTTATGCCGGTGAAATGACAATTGATTTGAATATCAAGTTTGTGGTGCGAAGTGGTCCTATGCTAGAACAAACTCATACATTCAACAAAGTATTATCTAACATTCATATTGGGAAGATGCCGATTATGTTAAAATCTAGTATTTGTATATTAGAGCAATACAAGCACATTCCAAATAATGTAAGCGGAGAATGTCGAATGGATTCTGGTGGATATTTTATCGTAAATGGTTCGGAGAAAACAGTCATTGGCCAAGAACGCGCGGCAGAAAATCTTGTTCAATGTTTTAATATTTCAAAGAATAATAGCAAGTGGAGTTGGTCGGCAGAAATTAAATCGGTGCCTGATTATAAATGTATTTCCCCCAAACAATTATCATTAATGATTGCTACTAAAAATAATGGATTTGGAAATGGACTATGGATGCAAATTCCACGTTTAAAAAACCCGATGCCTTTATTTGTAGTGTTTCGTGCGTTGGGTGTTATTAGCGATGAAGATATTTGTAAAAAGATTGTATTAGATATTGATAATGAAACAAATGAAGTATTGATGCGTTGTATTCAAGCATCTATCGTAGAATCCAACAAAATAATTACGCAAGATTGTGCTATGAAACAAATCATAGGAAATATTATGTTTACAACCCACGCAGGAATTGATAAAGAAAAAAGTATTACAATGAAACGAAATTTTGCGTTAGAAGTATTGAATAATGATTTATTTCCACATTGCAGAACAACTGAACAAAAAATATATTTTCTAGGCTACATGACAAATTGTCTATTAAAATGTAGTCTTGGGCTAGAAAATGTTAGTGATCGTGATTCGTATGTAAATAAGCGGATTGATTTGACTGGAACTTTGTTGAATAATTTATTCCGAAACTATTTTAATAAAATGGTGAAAGATATGCAAAAACAAACTGTCCGAGAAATTAATACTGGTTCATGGCGGTCAACAAATGACTATGAATCAATTATAAACATGACAAATATTTATAAAATTGTAAAGCCTACAACAATTGAAAATGGAATCAAACGCGCACTAGCGACAGGTGATTTTGGTGTAAAGCAGGTGAACAGCAATAAGGTAGGTGTAGCGCAAGTATTGAATCGTCTTACATATATTTCAAGCTTGAGCCATTTGCGACGTGTAAATACACCAATTGATAAGAATGGTAAATTAATTCCCCCACGTAAATTACATAGCACATCGTGGGGATTTTTGTGTCCAGCAGAAACGCCAGAAGGAGGTAGTGTTGGTGTTGTAAAAAATCTTAGCTATATGTCTAGAATTACAATTCCAGGAAATAGTAATTCTCTTTATGATTTCGTAGAATCTTATGTTGTACCAATTGACAAATTATCAGAAAAAGAAAAATTCAATAAAGTAAAAGTATTTATAAATGGTTCATGGTTAGGTATTGTAAATAACCCGGTTGAATTATATCAATCATTAAAACAAAAGAAATATAAGGGTATCATTAATATTTATACATCAATTATCTTTGACATACGGCGAAGAGAAATACGCGTATGTAATGACTCAGGAAGATTGGTGCGTCCATTGCTCCGAGTAAAAAATAATAAATTAATTATAACAAAGGATATTATCGTGAAGCTACAGAAAAAAGAATTATCTTGGGAGGATTTATTCACAGATTGTCTTATCGATGAAAGTGTTCTTGAATATGTTGATGCGGCAGAACAAAATATGAGTATGGTTGCAATGGAGCCAATTCATCTAACAAAAACTGATCAATTTGTCTATAAATATACTCATTGTGAAATTCATCCAAGCACTATTTTTGGAATTTTGGCATCGTGTATTCCTTTTCCAGAGCATAATCAATCGCCGCGTAATACATATCAATGCGCTATGGGAAAACAGGCAATGGGAATGTATGTAACCAATTATGATAATCGCATGGACAAGACAGCATATGTTTTGACATACCCAATGCGTCCGCTAGTAGAAACTCGAGTGATGAATATGATTGAATTGAATAAAATTCCATCAGGGTGTCAAGTTATTGTAGCCATTATGACGCATACGGGTTACAATCAAGAAGATAGTATTTTATTCAATAAAGGAGCAATTGATCGTGGTTTATTCCAGGCAACAATTTATCATACAGAAAAGGATGAAGATAAGAAAATTCATGGAGACGAAGAGATTCGGTGTAAACCAGACGCATCAAAAACAAAAGGGATGAAGTTTGGAAATTATGATAAAGTGAATGATGATGGTGTTATACCAGAAAATAGTTTGGTAGAAAATCGTGATATCATTATTTCCAAAGTATTGCCAATTAAAGAAGCACGCAACGACCATACAAAAAAAATTAAATATGAGGATCAGAGTCGAATTTATCGTACAACGGAAGAAACCTATATTGATAAAAATTATATAGAGCGAAATGGAGATGGTTATAACTTCTGTAAAGTGAGATTGCGAACAGTTCGAAAACCAATTATTGGTGATAAGTTTAGCAGTCGTCATGGACAAAAGGGAACTATTGGAAATATTATTCCTGAATGTGATATGCCATTTTTGCCTAGCGGAGTGAAGCCTGATATAATTATCAATCCTCATGCTATTCCATCGCGTATGACAATTGCGCAATTGAAAGAGACGGTGTTGGGGAAAACATTATTAGAATTAGGTTTGTTCGGTGATGGTACAAGTTTTGGTAAATTTGATATAAAGGATATTTGCAAGGAACTACAAAAAGTTGGTTATGAATCAAATGGCAATGAGCTTTTATACAATGGTTTAACTGGCGAACAAATCGAAACATCCATCTTTGTTGGTCCGGTGTTTTATCAGCGTCTTAAGCATATGGTTTCCGATAAACATCATAGTCGAAGCATTGGTCCTATGGTAAATTTGACACGTCAGCCAGCAGAAGGACGTTCTAAAGACGGCGGATTACGTTTTGGAGAAATGGAACGTGATTGTATGTGCTCTCACGGAGCATCGCGGTTTACAAAGGAACGTCTATATGATGTGTCAGATGCATTCAAAGTTAATGTATGTAAGCGTTGTGGATTAATTGCGGCGTATAATGATAAAATGCATATTCACTATTGTAAAACATGCGATAATCGTTCTGACTTTGATTATGTAGAATTGCCTTATGCGTGTAAATTAATGTTTCAGGAATTAATTTCAATGAACATTGCGCCACGCCTTATTACATAATTTATTGTGTCGCATCATTTGCTTTATAAAGAACATAGGCTAAGAAGATACCAAAGAAGTTCTTAGAAAACAAATCTAATATGTTATACATTATATTTTTTATTTTATATGGAAATAGAGCAGCTACTCCATAAACTGCCCATACAATTGCAAAATACCAAAATATTTCACGTCCTTTATCACTATGAACTGCAAAATTAACATAAATTAAATAAAACATTAAAACAAAAGGTATAAACCCTATAATAGTTGTAAATAAATAAGAAAATACATTTTTTTCACCCAAATATCCAGCGAATAACATTAACCAGTCTAAAATAGAAACTTTAAGAACAATTTCCCAATTTTGTTTAAGTTCTGTTACAAAAGATTCACTTTGAATACCTTTTTGATTATCCCTCAAAAACATTAAATAGAACATAAACGAAATCAACATAGTCGGTGTTGTTATGACCCAATCATAATATCGAAATGGTGTAATATTTTTAATACTTTTAAAATTTGATATCATCCAAACATAAAAAGCACCTTCAATAATTTGAACAACTAATTCCATAATAACTAAATCATTAATTAAATAAAATGAGGTAGGAACTGGTAATCTAATTGCAAAAAAATCTATAATAGCAGTTATAATCTGTATAATAAGTGAAATAATTCCAGTTAAATAAACATGATTCATTTTATATATAGTATTATTAATTTTTTTATTTCTAATGTATATAAGATGTCTGGTTTTATTGGTGATTCATTTCCAAGTATGTTAGGTGGTGGTATTCCAGGTGGTCAACCTAAAGGAGGATTATTAGGCGGAGGTGCTAGTGGTGGTCGATCGGGTAGTTCTGGCATGGAAGGTGGAGGACAACGTGGTTCTACTCGCGCAACTTTAATACGTATGATGGGTAATACTACATTTCCCAACAATAATCCGCAAATTATAACGCCATTTAGACGTTATTTTAATCTGGGTGATACGGCTGGTTCGTTTAACTCTGCGCCGTCGCCTCTTTTAGGTCCACCTATAAATCAAGTTGGTGGAAATAGCATGGTATCGCGATTACATGCTAATGCTGGCGGAACTGCGGAAGGCAGCGCATTTTACAGCGGAAACCAAAAATTTGTTTCTGATAGTTCTGATTATATCAAATATAGAAAGTTATCGGCGAACAATAAGAATTATAATGACTCCAGTTTTGGTGGTGAGAATGGTTCTACTGTTAGCCAAGCACTTCGACGCGTAAGAAGCTAAGCGTATAATCAAATAAAAAATATGATATCACATATGAATTATTATTATGTGGAACAATTCTTATGTGGAACAATTCTTATGTGGAACAATTCTTATGTGGAACAATTCTTATGTGATTTGTTTTCCATAATGGCTTCTTTCATTCTAATATGTTTTGAAGTTCCCATTCGGTGATCTTGTTGCCCCTTTTGTTTTTGATCCTTTTTTGCTCCATTTTTGCCCTTGCGATTTTTTGGTGTATCGTGATCCATATTGTATTTATTAAGATGTGTTTATATTTTATAATATAAAAAAATAATTCAATTTTTTATATTATCTACAATTTACAGATTTATATTGTATAAGATTAATGTATAAAATTAATATATAAAATGAATTTTCATAAATACTTAATTGAGTTTCTTGGAACCTTTTTCTTTTTGTATGTCATTATTGCGATAGGACATCCTATTGCGATAGGTGCTGCTTTAGCAATTGCTATTTTTATTGGTGGTAAAATTTCAGGTGGTAATTTTAATCCTGCTGTTACTATTATGATGACTGCGGCAAAGAAAATGCCGATGTCTGACGCAATGCCATATCTTATTGCTCAAATCACAGGAGGTTTATTGGCACTTGAATTGTATAAACGCGTATAAATTTATACTGATAAAATTACCAATCCCATTTTAAATCGCCTTCATTATATTCTGCGCCTGAATAATCTAACCATTCATCTAAAGTAAAAATTAAAAAATCGTTAGGTAATGTATAATTTTTATATTCCATATCAGCACCATAAGATAACATTTCATAATAATGTTTTAAAGCATCTTCACTTTTCATAATATTCAAAAACTCTTCAATCGTATGAATTTCGGATTTATTTGCTCCAATACCACTATATCGAATATAAGGCATATTAATAAATATAATACTATATATTTAAATATTATTTGAATTTATTATTAGATTATTAGATTAATAAATTCAGATTTTATAAAAGTATCATATATAAATGAGTATACCTTCAGAAACAAATGGTTCAGGCGCAATTCCGCATAAACAAAATATACCGAACAATCAATCAAGTGTTGAAATGGGAATGCCATTTAAACCGGCACCAATGACCCAAGGTAATTTTTTTTCAATGTCACGTATGGCATATAATAGAAATGTTAATCAAAATGTAGATAGTGTAGGAAAAAATCAAGTTCCTGCATCAAAAAAATGGTATGGTTCTTCGTCGTCGCGTAGTAGTTCAGAACATATTAATATGAAAACAATTGAAGCAGCTGGAAAAGGAAGCACAAATCGGATAAATCCTGAATTGTTTTCTTTTAGTGGACCGGACCAAACAACAATTAAAACGGCTTTAGCGCGTTGTCGTGGAAGTGGTTCTGTTGCTCCTAAAAAAAAGGGCGCAATTTAAATATATAATGTTAATATAAATGGGTAAAAGTGGTGGACAATTAAACCAAGTTAGAAAAAGAAGACAATTAAATAAAATGCCTATGGAAATGGATGAAGAGTTTATGGATAATAATAATAATATGCGTATGGAGGATATTGATATGAATGAAATGCCTATGGATGATATTGATATGAATGAAATGCCTATGCCAAAAAATAATAATAATAATAATAATAATAATTTAGAAAAAAAATGTCCTCCTGGCTGTGTTCCTGAAAAAACAAATGAAGAAAAGGGAATAAGAGGTATTATTAATAATATTAAAAACGCACCTGAAGAATTAAATAAGGGGGTTAAAAAAACTCAAGATAATGCTTTAAATGCATTAGGCAATAAAAGCAATGAAATCAAAAATAACACACTTAGCGCTATTGGTGATTTTACAGGAAATATAAGTAAAAAAATGAATAAAAAGGTTTCAGAAAATCAACCTAAACCTAAATTGAATTTAGAAAATAACCGGGAAGAAGATATTACTATTGGAGGTGGAAAGAGAACTATGAAATATCGAAGGGGTAAAAAAAACGCCAGAGGTAAAAGAAGAACTGCGAAAGGAAAAAAGAGAAATACTAGAGGCAAAAAGAGAACTGCAAAAGGAAAGGGGAAAAAAAGAAACGCCAGAGGTAAAAAGAGAACTGCTAAGCGTAGATATTAAATTAAATATATATTAAAAATAAGTTATAAACCATAACAATTATTTTTAATATACAATTACTTTTTAAAAACCCTTTTATTTTTAAACATTATTTTTATAAACATATACAAGCCTAATAATCCAAGTGAACTAATATAAAACTTAATTAATAAATTATTCGGTAATTTACTATAATCAATTTTTGTCCCTTTGAGTGTAGTAGGGTCAGTTAAAGAACTTTTACTTTTCATACCACTAAATTCTTCAGTTGTTTCATCATCTATTTCTTTTAATTGTTCGCGTGATGGTTTTGGATTACCAGGAACCGAGAACCAATCAGGATTCATATACCTAATATCTTTATTAGTAACATACGCAGTAGCAACGCCGGTCTTATCATTTGCGTCGATGGTTGGCATTGTTATTGCTTGACATGTTGTAGCTGGTCCATCCGTAAATGCTGTTAATATTTTCATTGGATTTAATTGTGCTAAATTACTCATTATACCAGGCACTAAACCAGTAAATGAATCAAACTTAAGCCCATCACCATCTGATATAAAAGGCAGAGATCCATCTGGAACATTATTTATATAGATAGAACGTTTAACACTGTTTTCTGTCGCTTTGTCAGTACATTGAACTGGTGTTTCTACAAAAAATTTTGAGCCTAAAGGATGACCGGGATCACTCGCACACGCTCCTAATTGGCATTTTCCAGTTACTAATAAATCAACATATCCCATTAATCCGGCAATATCATTTGCTAATGCACTGAAATTCCCTGCTCCACTCATACCCATTTTCGATGGTTCTTTTATTTTTGAACTATAATCATAATCTACACCTAATACTTTTTCTTGTAATGATTCAGCTCCTCCTTCTTCTCCTGCCTGATTAAATTGACCTTGTTGTGACATTTATATTATAAAAATATAACATTTTTATAATAATATATATGAAGTATTTATAGTTTTTACTATTTAGTTTTTACTATTTACTTTTGTTGAGTTAAACCTTCATTTATTTTTTTACTTTTATCACTTAATGTGAGTAATAAATCTAATTTACCTTGTAAATCTGACATATCACCATCGAGTTTAAAATCTTTTATTTTATCTAATATTGCGTCTTGATGTTCTTTTGGAATTTGAAATGAGGTTAATGTATCTTGTGCTTTTTGTGTTACTTCATCTGTTTCTTTTTTATTAGGTATATTTTTTTTGGCGTTTGTTGATGTATTTTCCTCTTTGAATCCTTCTCTTTTTTCATCTCTTTCAGATAACTTTTTGTAAACATGGCAAATAATAAGTATTAAGAGTAAAAATATAAGAGTTTTCACAAGTATCATTTATATTATAAACAAAGTTTTATTTCTAAAATATCTCTCTATATAATAAAACAATGGCATTATTACCTATATCACCTTATATATCATGGAAAGGATTATCTACAAATAGCGCTGTTCCTTCAAATTCTAGACCTGATTTAAATGCGAGTGGACCTCAATTTAAAGCTCAACCAATTAATCATTGGCGTAAACAATTAATACCAAATGCGAATAGTGGAGGTAGAACTCGCAGAGCAGGAATTGGTATGCCGATGGATACACCAGGTGGGTCTGTTTATTTAGGCAATGTAAGCGCAAATACGAATTGTTTATTAAATAATACAGCGGATGCAACTGGGATAAAAGAAAATATTGTGAAAGTAAATGACACTAGTTTTACAAAAAATGACAATGGATGCTTAAGTAATACATGTAATCCTGAAAAAAATCGCATAAATTCAGCTACTACGATTGTAAGCAAAACATATTATAAAGATAGTAGAGCATATTTACGCGCTCGTAATCAACTATATGACCAAAAATTGACGGCGTTGCCTGTTTCTACAATAACGTATTTAGATGAATCAAATAATCTTCTTTATCCTACCGATTCACCTAATGGCCCTCAAGTAAGACAAACGGAAAATTGCCCTACAGGGACGACGTGCCAAACCATATATAAACCGAATAATACACAATATTCGCAACAAGGCGCAGTTGATAGTAGTTCAAGAATTGCTCGCTTAAAATTAAACACTATAAATAAAAATGCGGCGTCTTATAAAGAAGTGTTTGGAACAACTGCATCTAAATATACCGGAGCATCATCTACGCCATATTTCTTAAAATCAAAATATCAAGTGTGTGTGCCAATGAGCGCGACTGGTAAAAAAGTGACTTGCCCTGCTTAAATATAATATATGTAAAAAATTATTATATATGTAAAAAATTATTATATATGTAAAAAATTATTATATATACAGAAATAGTATATATAATATAAATGAATCAATATCAAGAAGTTTTGTCAGTACATACATTTCCATTATCAAATAGTGGAAGTGGAACAAGATTTATGGCTCGTCCATTACAGCAATGGCGTAAGCAATATCAATCCACTTTAGCTAAAAATAGAAACGCGTCAGTTGGAATGCCAATGGATAGACCTGGTTCTAGTAATCAAGTCAGTTCAAAAACAATTCAATGTAAAACCTGTGATGGTTCGGCGACATTAAATACTGATATTATCAATGATACATCTGCGTGTACCAGTTGTAATATAATAAAAAGTAATACCAAAGTATCAGACACTGAATATAAAGACACGTCGTCATATTTACAATCTCGATGTTCTACGTATGAACAAAATACTAGTACAAGAAGAAGAAGTTCAATCAATTATTTTACAAATGAAGGAACTCCTATAAATCCTTCTGATTCGCCTACTGGAACACAGGTATACGAAACAAGTAAATGCTTTATTAATCAAAATAGTAATAATCAAAATAATAATAATCAATGTAATAAAACAATTTATAAACCAAATAATGTTCAATATGCACAGCAAGGTGGTGTTTCATCTGGCTCGCGCATTTCTAGATTAAAATACAATACATTGAATAATAATGGAGCAGCTTTTAATTCAGCATCAGGCGCACTAGGGTTTAATACTGGCCGTTATCAAACTGAACCTAGTCCTTCTTATTTTAATAAAAATAAACCACAAAAGGTCGTTTTCCCCAGAAAAAATGGAGCAAATAATCATTGTCCTTCTCCATCCTCATCCTCATTATCATCTACAGATTATAGTATGTGTATGCTTGAATAAAATAAAAAAGATTTTCATCTCTCTTTTTTTTTCCTCCCTTATAATTTATTCAATTTCCCCAAAAATACTTACCTATCTATTCTAAATCTATCTAGTCGTTTTCGTTGACATCGAAGCCGTGCTCGTCGATTACAACACCATCACCACCGCATTCAGTAGTTTCCGAGATGTTCATCGTCTTCATTTGTTCTTCGAGTTGAATTTCCTCACACGAAATGAGGCGAGGTAGGTCGTCGTCGTCATCACTTTCATCGTCCGAGATATCTTCTACATCGTATTGCATCGTCGTCGTCGCTTGTTGGACCTGCTTCGCTTGGGCCTGCTTCGCTTGGGCCTGCTTCGCTTGCTGCTGCTCTCGCAAGTTAGTGTAAATCTTGTGAATGCGCCAGCGGATAGAGTTAAGAGCCTTCACTACCTTGAAGGTCGAACTCCCCCAGAAGAGAAACATTTGATTTACGCGGTCGTGCCAGATGAAATCCACTTCACACAACGTTGTAGTCATCTTGAAGAAGTGTCCATCCTTGCCGATAACTTGGCGCGTGACATCTGAGTCTGGCGGAGCTGGAATGTAGCCAAATGTAGTGAAATGTTTCTTTTCATGGCGAAGACGCAATGTTTCCTTGAAGCGCTTGATGTTGTCTTGAACAGGGCCGGCGGCGGTCGTGGTGATAATATTTAAACTATTCAAATGGCCCATGACATTATTACTGGTGCCTTGCACCAAATCGTATTTCATAGGCGGAACCATAATTTGTTGTTTTTGTTGCGAACTCTTTTCGCTCTTATCAAAATTAGAGGTAGGCATAGATGCTGATCGAGACATAGTTGAAGAACTCATATTGGCTGTTGGTTGGTTGGGGGTATCATTTGTAGAGTTCTACAAGTTATTTTCAATTTTTTGCAAAGTCATAGTAAAATCCAAATACTTTCGATACGAAAAAAAAAATGAAAAAATGAAAAATGAAGAAGAGAGAAAGAATGAATATAATGAAAATAAAAAGAAATTATATATTATTAGTATTAATAATGCCAATAACATATCGAACCAAAGAACAGCGGATAAATGAAGTGAAACCAATTATACAAAAATTATCAGAACTGAAAATTAAAGCATCTGAGCATGAAGAGATACGTGAACTATTACAAAAAATACAAGTGTATATACATCAAGGCGAGAGAATAGAAATAAATATTCCGTTTCCAATCGCAGATGTAGATATAGTGGGTGTGTTGGCGACTGATGTAAAAGAACGTGTATACATGAAATTTACAAGACACAATGATTAATTAATCTCTCTCTCTATATGTATATATATATATATATGAGTTATTGGAACCTCGATAAAGATATTTGGTGGGTTAGGCATGGCGAATCTAGTAGTAATTTGCATGAAAATGCAATAGAAGATCAGTATAAAGATGATAATGTAGAAAAAAATTTCCAAGCAATGAGAAACGAATATAAACGTATAGAAAATAATAATTATAATTATAATGAAGACGAAATTTTAAAATATAATATTGAGAAAGGAATTGAAATTTTAAGAGAGAAATTTGAAACTTTAGAAAAAGATAAGGATTCTAAGGATTCTAAGGATAAAAAAGATTTAGGAAAAATGATTTCTGTATGGGATGACGAAATAGAAAATAATAATTCATGGAGTGAAGAAACAGAAGAACGAGGAAAGATAACATATAAACCTCCAACAAGCTGGTTATTTACACCAACATTATCTTATGCTGGAATTTTACATTCAATTGAAGCTGGGAAAAATCTTTATGATAAGATCAACACATCAGCTGAGGATAGGAGAAATAAAATTGAAGGTGGTGCGGGATTAATGAACCCAAATAACGACCATGAAAAAACGCTTATTTTTATTACATCTGCATCCGTAAGAACAATTATGACAGCAATATATACATTACTCTCATATAACGAAGAGGTGGAGAACAAAAGAAAAGGAAAAAAAATAGAAAAAATATATGTAATGCCATATATTAATGAACAAACAAATGGGGCTGGATGCTGTAAAGAACCTAATTTAGACAGAGCTAATACAGGTATTCCTTCTCATTTATTACAAAAAGTTATTAAACTGATTGCGGAATTTGTTGCCTCCCCAAATATTGAAGGTGTTGTTCTAACATCAAAAAATGTTATTGGTATGATTGATACAGGATATTATATGGACGCAGAAAAGAATGATAAAGAATTTTATGATAAATCAGATCTTGAAAAATTTGTGGGCGTTTTTAACACATTTAAAACAGAAAGAGAAGAATACGATGACACATTTTATAATAATAATAGAGTAATAGCATTTACTCATGGAAATTTTATTAATCATAAATTGAGAAAGCCATATTTGGAGAGTAAGGGAGAAGAAGAAGAAGAAAATAAAGAATACTACAAATTGAATGTTTTAGGAGGGCCACATATTTTTCCAAATAATTGTTCTGTTTGGCCATTTTCTATTGAAGAAGAAGAAGAAGAAGGAGAAGAAGAAGAAGGAGGAGAAGAAGAAGAAAAAGAAGAAGGAGAAGGAGAAAAAGAAAAATATAAGAAAGAAGAAGAAGAAAAAGAAAAAGAAGAAGAAGAAGAAGAAGGAGAAAAAGAAAAATATAAGAAAGAAGAAGAAGAAAAAGAAAAAGAAAAAAAAATTAAAATCAACGCAAGTTATCCATATATGAAAGAAATAAAAAAAAATATAGAGATAAGAAAAAGAGAAGAAGAAAAAATAGATGAAGAGATAGAGGAAGCGAAGGGAAAAGGAGAAGATATCAAAGTCATAGAGAAGAAAAAAAATGATATTGTAAAAATATTTATCCCATCTATAGCTGGTGGCGGTGTAAGATCTGGAAATATTATAACACCTAAAGAAGAAGAAGAAGAAAATAAAAAATTTGCTACATTAACTGAAGGTAATCTTTGTAGAGAAATAAATGATTTATACCCTAAAAATCTTTTTCACTCACTTAATGTAATTAAAAAACAACTTGCGGCTAAAGGTGTTAAAGGTGGTGGAAAGAAAGGACGTAAAACAAAACGTCGTCATCGTCGTAAAGTGACGCGTAAAATTAAACGTAAAAGTTCTGGTTCTAATAAAAACCGCACACGTATTACACGACGCAAACGTATTACAAAACGTAAGAAATATATAAAATCATAATTATTTAAAAAACAATATTATCGCTAATCCATTTTTGTATTTTATTATAACTGGGTGAAAGCATTGTATTAAGACCTTGTAAGTAAATATTATAATGTTCAGGATTTTTTTCTAATAAAATTAAGGATTGATATAAAATAATATATTCATGTGAAGAATATATATTACGTATATTAATAAATATATCATCCATATTATTACTTGTGGTGTTTAATCCGTGTCTTCTATTAATTTCAGTTTCTTCGTGGTCGGTCAAAAGATTTGGCTTATCCAGTAAGACGCGATATAATTGTAAAGTATGTAATAAAGCAGGTTGTTCTGTTGTAGAATAGGTTTGTAATAATTTATCAATACCTCGTTTACTTAATTGTATTAACAAGTCAAACAAATCACAAAACTCATCTGATTCGCGTTTCATAAAGATATAAAATTTATTAAATCGAATAATCGCATTAAAAAGGAAAAACAAATCTTCTTTTCCATCATGATTATAAGAACGCAATAAACCTTGAAACCATGTTGGTTCTTGTATAGAAAGTAAATTATTAGAAATAGTTAATTTACTGCCTTTGGGACAAAAAGAAATTAAAGCAAG
>Ga0315315_10001753_pt1 | contig 19905 bp, 13 predicted proteins | sample M140m3416metaG_FD_203699 | JGI IMG/M metagenome (GOLD analysis project Ga0315315, IMG submission 203699) | Ammonia-oxidizing marine archaeal communities from Monterey Bay, California, United States - M1 40m 3416 | ecosystem: Environmental > Aquatic > Marine > Intertidal zone | place: USA...
AAAACTAAACCTGAATTTGTAACATCTTCGGCCAATAATTCAAAACAGATGGATTCTCCATAGGTTACATTCAACTCCGTTGGAATATCTAGCGTAAAAGCAGGAGGAGTGAATTCTATAATAACCGTTAAAGAAGATTGAGTAGTGTCAGAACCTCCGCAACCTTCAGTAAAGGCAGCCAGATCCACAACAAAAACTTCATCTATTGCTTCACAACCTGGAGTAAAGCAATACCGCAATGGAATAGTATCAATACTTGTAACTTGACCCGTAAAAGGATTAAAATCATAATAATCCATCATAACCGTATCAACTCCAAAGAAATTAGTGTAGTAATATTGTCCACCTCCTAGACTGTTTGGGGCAACATACGTTCCTAATAAATCAAATTCAGATGAAGTTGGAACCACATTAATTGTATCTGCTGCAATTGTATCGGTAATTAAAATATCAAAACAAATCTGATCAGCAACGGTAACAGTTACCGTGTCCGATGTACCTAACTCAATTGCAGGAGCGGCATCATGCACAACATGTATAACAATATCTTTATTGGTAGTATCTGAACCAGAACAACCTATGGAATAAGCCAAAAGACTTATATGGTAATTTGAATCCAAATCTTCACATCCTGGAGACCAACAATAACGTGTAGGAATAAAGCCAAGTCCTTGATATACATTATTTACAGAATCTAGGTGATCAATCCATAATGTATCTCCTGTATTTTGGAAATTTGCATAATATAAATCCCCTAAAGAATCAGATGGTTCAATATAAGTTCCTGGCAAATCAAAATCTATAGATTCCACTCCTAAGTATATAGTGTCAGTTCCATCAGCATCAAAAACATACATATCTACGCAAATTTCATCTGAAACATATACTTGAACTGAATCTTCTAAAACAATTTGTGGAGGAGTATCTAAAACACATGCTAACGATTTGTATTGAACATCTCTGACGGCCTCACCTATTTGAATACCATCTCTATATTCTTTAACCATAACAGAAAATACAAATACGCCTAAAAATTCAGAATGGCACGAAATCACACCTGTTTCCGAGTTAATTGACATAGGTGGTTGAACAATATTACCTAGTATATTTCCAAGCCCGTATCCGCCCGCCCAAGCACAGGTTGGAAATGGCTTAGGACCTCCAAGAGCCTCATCAAATGGATTGATCAATGAAAACACTAAAGAATCACCATCAGCATCTGTAACGCCCCAATCAATCTCTTGATCAAAACCAATGCATAAATACCCATCTGAAGGATAACTGCCAAAGTCAGGAGTACAATTTCCTCCAATCAAAGCAGGATCTGGAATTTGCACATAATAGGTCATTCCATCATTATCAGGAGTATTCAAATTATCTATCAATGCATTCCGGCAGCAATCATCCCACTCTAAATAATATCCATTTGGATTATCGGCCAAAGTAATTGTCTTGACAAAAACATACTCCTCAACGCAAATGCCAGTTGGAGTATAACAAGAGTCTCCCAACGTAAGAATTGTTTGCGACACTGCAGTTCCCATACTAAATGAACTTCCAACTTGCGCATTTGTAACATTATCTCTAACAAAAACACTGGTTGGTGAAATTACAGTAGAGTTACCCGGCAAACAATCTCTGTAAACTCGCAAGGTAACCTCGAAAGTATTTGGACCGGTTTGGCAAATTTGAAAATCTCCTCCGACAAAATGGGTAGCAAAAATCGGCATACTACTTAGAATAAAGAATACCAATAATAATGTGTTTTTCATAGCTTTATAATAATTTCAAACGTAGATTACTTTGACGCGAAAGTAAACAAAATGGTTGCAATTAATAAAGCTAACGTAATTTATTGTTAAAATGGTTAACAAATTAACATAAACTTTTAGTGCTGTAAAATATGCAAATCCATACATTTGAGGCTCCAAACAGAAATAAATGGAAACATTAGAAAAGGTACAACTTAAATACAACCGTAATTCTTTATCGGAAAACGAGTTAAAGGATTTTTACAAAGCAATTCTTCTTCCAAGGCTAATTGAAGAGAAAATGTTAATCCTTTTAAGGCAAGGTAAAATCTCAAAGTGGTTCTCTGGAATTGGACAAGAAGCCATATCGGTGGGTGTTGGGTTAGCGTTGGATCAAGACGAATTTATGCTTCCTATGCACAGAAACTTGGGCGTTTTTACAAGTAGAAACCTTCCATTAGATCGTTTATTTATGCAATTTCAAGGAAAAGAGAATGGCTACACTAAGGGGCATGATAGGTCTTTTCATTTTGGTTCAAAAGTAGATCATATTGTAGGAATGATATCGCACCTAGGTCCACAACTAAGTATCGCGGACGGAATTGCTCTAGCTAACAAACTAGAAGAGAACAAAAAAATAACTGTAGCTTTTACGGGTGATGGAGGTGCGAGTGAAGGTGATTTCCATGAGGCTTTAAACGTTGCTTCTGTATGGGATTTACCCGTAATTTTTATCATTGAAAATAATCAATGGGGACTTTCAACTCCATCGAATGAGCAATTCAAATGCAAACAGTTTATTGATAAAGGAATTGGATATGGAATGGAAGCCGTTCAAGTAGATGGGAACAATATTATTGATGTTTATGAAACCATTCGTAAAGTAAAAAAATCTATTACAAAAAAACCACGTCCTTTTATTGTTGAATGCATGACTTACCGAATGAGAGGACACGAAGAAGCTTCAGGGACCAAATATTATCCAGAAGGAATACAAGACAAATGGGCGTTAAAAGACCCTGTTGCTAATTTTGAACTATTTCTGAAAAACGAAGGGGTTATTGATGATGCTTTTATAAAAAAAGAGACAGCTGCAATAAAAAAACAAATCAATGTTGGCTTAGATTTGGCTTATGCTGCCCCAGAAATTGAAGCAGATGCAAAAAGAGAATATGATTTATTGTTTGCAGATTTTGACAATAAACCAATTGCCCCCTCTTCAGAAAAAAAGACTGAAAAAAGATTAATAGATGCAATTTCTGATGGATTAAGACAATCTATGGAGAAGCATGATAAGTTGATTATCATGGGACAAGATATTGCTGAATATGGAGGAGTGTTCAAGGTAACGGAAGGTTTTTTAGAACAATTTGGAAAAGATAGAGTCAGAAATACACCTATTTGTGAATCTGCAATTGTAGGAGCAGCATTAGGACTTTCTATAAATGGCTACAAAGGAGTTATGGAAATGCAGTTTTCTGATTTTGTAACTGTGGGATTTAATCAAATAGTAAATAACTTAGCAAAGCTTCATTACAGGTGGCAAGAAAATGCTGATGTAGTAATAAGAATGCCAACTGGCGCGGGTGTTGGTGCCGGACCGTTTCATTCGCAAAGCACAGAAGCTTGGTTTACCCATACACCAGGTTTAAAAATTGTCTATCCAGCCTTCCCGAGCGATGCAAAAGGATTATTAGCGGCTGCAATAGAAGACCCAAACCCGGTAATGGTTTTCGAACACAAGGCACTTTACAGAAGTATAAAAGAAGAGGTTAATGATGCGTATTATACGATAGAAATAGGCAAAGCAAACCTTCTAAAAAAAGGAAGCCAAGTTACTATCATTACTTACGGAATGGGTGTTCACTGGGCACTAGAAGCTTTAACAGAAAATCCTGAAATTGAGGCCGACTTAATTGACTTACGAACGCTCGCACCTTTAGACAAAGAAGCGATTTTAAATTCTGTTAAAAAGACGGGGAGAGCAATTATTTTGCATGAGGATTGTTTAACGGGAGGAATCGGCGGAGACATTTCTGCTATGATTAACGAAGTGTGTTTCGAATATCTAGATGCCCCTGTTGTCAGAAGTGCAAGTTTGGACACTCCAATTCCATTCGCTACTGCATTAGAAAATGACTTTTTACCAAAAGAAAGGTTTAAAGAGCAATTAGTAAGTTTGATTAATTATTAATTCTATGAAAAAAATAGTTTTGCTCCTATTTGTTTCGCTTTTTTCATTTTTTTCAATTTCTGCTCAAGAAAATGGTTCTGCTTTTGTTGGAATAAATATAGGAGGATTTTTCGCAAATAAAAACACTTCAGTATTGTATACTGGTGCTGATGCATTTTCAAACTATGGAGTTGAAGATTTATTCTCAAACACAATTAATAAACCAATTTTTGACAATTATTTTCAGTACCCTTACGCTATTGCAGAGCTTCCGCAAATTTGGAAATATCGACCTGCATTAGATATTGGTGGACATTGTGGAATTCACTTAGGTCAAGGCAATGCAATTTATGTTGATGCAAATTTTAGTTCATTGGATTTTGAAAACTTCTTTACTGTAGCCATTGAAGATCCAAACAACCAATCACCAGATCCAACCTATGAACAAATTCCTCTTTTCGGAGAGGAAAAAAGGATGAATATAAATTTAGGAGTACAATTCAGTTTTTACAATGAAAATAAAATGAATGCCTACTTTACGCTTTTTGGAAACCTTAATAGCACCAGACTGGAAAAGAATTATTTCGTTCTAAATGGAAGGCAATACTTTATTAATCATGTTTTTCCAGGACAGCCAAACATTTTGCCCGGAGGGATTGGCTCAGGAGGAGGAACAGGTTTAGGCCTTAAGTATAGGTTTAATGAGAAGTTTACTTTTGATTTTGCATACAGCTTGTACTATACCAAAACCAAAATGAAAGAGGACTTTGCTCCTCGAGGAATTCACAATGGAATAACTTTTAGAATTATTTGGGGGTAAACGACCCGAATCAACTTAATGAGTTGGATTAATTAATTGTTTTTCAAAAAAACCAATTTCCTTATCAAAATTTAGAATTGGATTCTTCATTTTAATGGTATTTATATTTTTCAATTGCATTCTCAAAAAACGCTGATGCTCATCTCCAGCGCTATTGAAAGGTCTATGTTTTTTGGCAGCAGTTATTTTAAAAATTTCTTTGTTTAGTTTGATCGTCTCAGCCGAAAAAAATGCATTTTCGAATTTACTCCAGACATAGTCAATGGCAACATTGTTGGGATGAAGCATATCCTCCTTGTAAAATCGATAATCACGTAAATCATCTATGATCATCTCATAAGAAGGAAAGTAAACAAGTCCTTTCCTACTTACTAACTGATGTGTAGCAACATTTAGAATTGACTTGCTCAAAGTATTATCCTCAGCTCCATCTTTCCAATGACGAACTGGACTAATGGTAAAAATTACTTTTAATTTAGGGTTAATAACTTGCAATTTATTTATTACCTCTTGCAATTTTTCAAATATAACACTTACTTCCAATAATTCTTTGGTAAACTTTTTATTGGGAACTTTATGACAATTCGCAACGAATTCACCAGTATCATTATATCTGTAAACCCAAGAACTACCAACGGTGACTATTATCACATCTGTCTTATTCAAAAATTGAGTCGCCTCTGCCCTAGTTTGGTTAATCAAATTTACTACTTCATGCTTATTTGGACCTGAAAAACTACTATGATGCGCAAAACTATGGTACAAACCATTTTCAAAATGTAAATCTCTGAGCCCAAAATCTTTTTCTTCTATTATATCGTTGAGAGTATTTACTATGGAAATAGGGTTAAACAAAATTCCAAAAGGATTAATCAATGTATTGAATTTATTTGCTAATAGCTTGCTTCCTATATTATCACTAAAGCAAGAACCCAATAACAACAAATTTGATTGATGAGATATTTCAAAATCGAAATCCTTGGACGCTACTATAGTTCGGTAATTCATGCTGCAAATGTAATTCAGATTATTTGAATAATGAATAACTAACAGTTATCCTAACAATAATTAGTAAAATGGGAGTTTATTAACAATTCATCAATTCTGTGGATAACTCTGCACAAAAGCTAAAGCTAAGAGGAACTAAATGACTTAGATTTGTTAAACTAAAACAGAAACTAAAATTATATGAACGAATTTGGAATAAGACCTGAAACTGCTAATTTGAAAGAACTAGGTTTAGGAAATGTTGCCAACGCATTTTGGAATTTGTCACCTGCGGAATTGGTAGAAGAAACCATTTTAAAAGGAATGGGAGTGCTTGCAGATAATGGGGCATTAGCCATTGATACAGGTGAATTTACTGGAAGATCTCCCAAAGACAGGTTTGTCGTTTGTGACGAAAAAACAGAAGAAGCTGTTTGGTGGGGAGACATCAATATTAAAATGACTCCAGCTCATTTCGATAAATTGTATGACAAAGTTACTTCTTATCTGCAAGAAAGGGATGTATATGTGCGCGATGCTTATGCTTGTGCAGATGAAAATTACAGATTGAACTTGCGTGTAATCACAGAGTTTCCTTGGTCGAATCAATTTGCATACAATATGTTCTTACGTCCAGAAATGGAAGAACTAAAGAACTTCGATGCTGAATGGACAGTGTTATGTGCTCCTGGATTGTATGCTAACCCAGAAACTGACGGCACTCGTCAGCATAATTTTGCATCAATCAACTTTACCAAGAAAATGATCTTAATTGGTGGAACGGGTTATACTGGAGAGATCAAAAAAGGAATATTCTCCGTATTGAACTTTATTTTACCTCACGAAAAAGACACCTTATCAATGCACTGTTCTGCTAACATTGGTAAAGACGGCGATACAGCGGTATTCTTTGGGTTATCTGGAACAGGTAAAACTACGCTTTCTGCTGATCCAGAAAGACAACTAATTGGAGATGATGAACACGGTTGGGCTGATGGTTCTGTTTTTAATTTTGAAGGAGGTTGCTATGCTAAATGCATTGACTTAACTCAAGAAAAAGAACCGCAAATTTGGGATGCTATTAAATTTGGATCAATCCTAGAAAACATTAATTTTTATCCTGACACATCAAATGTTGATTTTGAAGATAAATCGAAAACAGAAAACACAAGAGTAAGCTATCCTATTCATCATATTGATAATATTGCTCCAGGAAGTAAAGGAACAACACCAAAAAACATCTTCTTCTTGACTGCAGATGCTTTTGGTGTATTACCTCCAATATCTAAATTAACCAAAGGTCAAGCCATGTATCACTTTATTTCTGGTTATACCGCGAAGGTTGCCGGAACTGAAGCTGGAATTACTGAGCCGGTAACTGCTTTCTCTGCTTGTTTCGGAGCTCCTTTTTTACCATTACATCCTACAAAGTATGCTGAGATGTTGGGTAATAAAATGACAGAAAACAATGTGAACGTTTGGTTAATCAACACAGGTTGGACTGGTGGAGCTTATGGAATAGGTGAAAGAATGAGTTTAAAACACACTAGAGCAATGATTACTTCTGCTTTATTAGGTGAATTAAACAACGTAGATTATACAACACATGAAGTATTTGGATTAGAAATGCCAGATACTTGCCCGAACGTTCCAGCCGATATATTAAGTCCAAAGAACACTTGGGAAGATAAAGCTGCTTACGATGAAAAAGCAAATAATCTTGCTGAGCAATTCGTTAAAAATTTCGAACAATTTGCTAGTAATGCAAATGAAGAAATTATGGCAGCTGCACCTAAGGTGAAAGCTACAGTGTAGTAGCAAATTATTCTATTAAAGAGACCTCGACATTTGTTGGGGTCTTTTTTTGTTTTATTTTGTAGAATTCACCTATCAAGGAATTAGTTTAAATGGGCATATGTTATTCCTCGACTATGATTAACCTTGAATTAAACGATGAACGGATAAAAAAAATAGATTATTCAGGAAGTACAGATAAATTGCTCTCTATGCAATTTGATACTGCTAATTTTAGTGACGATTCATCCGGAATGGTTACCTACTTATTTTACACACCTAAAGCAAATGAAATCTTACAATATATTAATGTATAATTCCAATTCGAATTATAACCTATCTTTGCCAGGATGGAATTAGGAAAATTTAATACACTGACTATTAATCGAAGATCTGATAATGGTTTTTATCTGGCTGACGAAGAAGGAGCTGAAGTATTGCTGCCCAATAAATACATTTCGGATAACCACAGAATTAAAAAAGAAGCCAAGGTCTTTATATATAAAGATTCTGAAGATCGTTTTGTTGCAACTACATTAGAACCTTACCTTATAGTAGGAGAATTTGCTTATTTAGAAGTGAATCAGACAAACGAAGTTGGAGCTTTTGTAGATTGGGGGCTTGAAAAGGATTTACTCATCCCATTTAATGAGCAACACCAAAAAATGGTAGCAGGAAACTGGTATATCATCTATTTATATGTTGATGATAAAACAGAGCGACTGGTTGGGACTAGTAAAATAGATAAGCACCTAAAATCCGAAACAATTGAGGTCAAAGAAGGAGATAAAGTTGATCTCGTGGTACGAAATTTCTCAGAATTAGGAGCAAACGTTATCGTTCAAGATAAATATAAAGGACTTATATACAAAGAGAAAATATTTAAACGTTTACAAGAAGGAGATTTCTTACAAGGTTATGTTAAAACCGTTAGAGATGATGGAAAACTAGACATCGTTTTGGAAAAAGAAGGATTTCAACATATTATAGAACCTGTTTCTGCAAAAATTTTGGAGACATTAAAAGAAAGTAATGGCTTTTTAGATCTTACAGACAAAAGTACACCTGAAGAAATTAAATCCGAATTAGAAATAAGTAAAAAAGTCTTCAAAAAAGCAATCGGTTGGCTTTATAAACACAAACTAATAATAATAAAAGAAGACGGAATTCATTTAGTTATTGAAGCTGAAAAAGGGGAATAAAACACCAATTGTTTTAAGTTAACAATGACTTATATACCGGAATGGAGATTGCTTCTTTCGAAATTATAAGAGCATACAATCCAAATAAAACCATTATCTTTGCGCCCTTAAAACGCAATAATCATGATCGCAGCAAACAACATTTCTCTGCAATACGGAAAAAGAGTACTATTCGATGAAGTGAACATTAAATTCACGGAAGGAAACTGCTATGGTGTAATAGGAGCAAATGGAGCAGGAAAATCTACCTTCTTAAAAATCCTTTCTAACGACATTGACCCTGGGTCTGGAAACATTGTTATTGAACCGGGTAAAAGGTTAGCTATGTTGCGCCAAAACCACTTCGAATATGATGAAGTAACTGTTTTAAACACTGTGATTATGGGACATGGGAAACTATGGTCTTTGATGCAGGAAAAAGATGCTATTTATGCCAAACCTGATTTTTCCGAAGCAGATGGAATTAAAGCATCTGAATTAGAAGCAGAATTTGCTGAAATGGATGGATGGAATGCTGAAGCTGATGCTGGTTCTATGTTAAGTGGCTTAGGTATAAAAGAAGACGCTCATGATAAATTGCTAAAAGATTTAAATGGAGCAGAAAAGGTTCGTGTTCTTTTGGCGCAATCGCTTTTCGGAAATCCAGATATACTTATATTGGATGAACCTACCAATGATTTGGATATTAAGACAATCTCTTGGTTAGAAGATTTCTTGTTAGATTTTAAGAATACGGTAATAGTAGTTTCTCACGACAGACACTTTTTGGATACAGTTTGCACACATGTGGCAGACATTGATTTTGGAAAAATCAAACTATTCTCGGGAAACTACACATTTTGGTACGAATCTAGCCAGTTAGCTCTAAGACAGCGGTCTGCAGCTAACAAAAAAGCTGAAGACAGAAAGAAAGAATTACAACAATTTGTTGCTCGATTTAGCGCAAATGCCTCAAAATCTAAGCAAGCTACCAGCAGAAAAAAGATTCTAGATAAAATTAATATTGACGAAATCCAAGCATCGAGCAGAAGGTATCCTGCAATTATCTTTAAACAAAGTCGCGAGGCTGGAGATCAAATATTACATGTGAACAACCTAAGTAAATCGCTTGATGGAGAGCAGTTGTTTCAAAAGCTTGACATCAATGTTACAAGAGGAGATAAAATTGCTTTTGTGGCCGATAATGGTTTGGCTATTACATCTTTATTTGAAATCCTTACAAACACGGAAAAACCAGATTCAGGTGATTTTAATTTTGGACAAACAATTACCACGGCCTACTTACCTAACGAAAACCATGAATTTTTTCAATCTGATGATAATTTAATAGATTGGTTGCGTCAGTTTTCAGATGAAAAAGACGAAGTATATATCAGAGGGTTTTTAGGAAAGATGTTGTTCTCCGGAGAAGAAACATTCAAAAAGAGTAACGTACTCTCCGGTGGAGAAAAGGTAAGATGTATGTTATCTAGAATGATGCTCAAAGAGGGTAATTTATTAATTCTTGATGAGCCAACTAATCACTTGGACTTAGAAACAATTACAGCTTTTAATAATTCATTAAAAGATTTCCCAGGTACCGTTTTATTTACCTCTCACGATCATGAGTTTACGCAAACTGTAGCCAATAGAATTATTGAATTAACACCTAATGGATGTATCGATAAAGTGTGCACATACGATGAATACCTTACTGATAAGAAAGTTGCTTCTCAGCGCGAACTATTATTGGGCTAGTTCACTAGGAATGAACAATATTAAATTTGAGATTAAATTTATTCCGAGCTACTAAATATTTGGCTAAACCGAAACCAACAATACATTCCTAAAACACTCATTATTAGGTTATTTATTTCTTTTTTACACAATAAAACTTGAGTGTTATTTAATAAATTTTCTTACTATTGTTAAGCATTAGAATACTTAACCCTGAGTATATGTTGTTTAATTCATTTCATTTTTTGGTCTTTTTACCAATTGTGGTAGGGCTCTATTATGCACTACCTCAAAAATTTCGTTGGTTCCTATTATTAATTGCGAGTTACTACTTCTACATGTCGTGGAAGGCAGAATATATTATTCTAATTGTAGCCTCCACTTTGGTTGATTTTGGTGCTGGATTGGCAATAGAAAATGTAGATTCTAAAAAGAAGAAAAAAGTTTGGCTTTTCTTAAGTTTATTCGTCAACCTGGGGTTATTGTTCACTTTTAAATATTGGAACTTCTTTAATGAATCTATCCGTGATACTTTAAATCTATTTAGCATACAATTTGACCCAAGCACCCTTAAGTTGCTATTACCAGTTGGCATCTCTTTCTATACATTTCAGACATTAAGTTATACGATAGACATCTATTATGGTAAAATTAAACCCATTAAGCACATAGGTATTTTCGCAACATACGTGTCATTCTTCCCGCAATTAGTAGCAGGTCCAATTGAAAGAGCAAAACACTTAATCCCTCAATTTTATAATAAGGTCACATTTGAATACGAACGTGTAAAAAATGGATTATTACTTATGTTATGGGGATTCTTTGTAAAGATTGTCATTGCTGACAGGGTTGCTATTTTGGTAAATACTGTTTATAAACATGATGAATCATACAACTATTTGCTTGATCATACTGGAGCCTCGTTATTCATTGCCTCTTTCTTTTTCATGTTTCAATTATACTTGGATTTCTCGGCGTATTCAAACATTGCAATTGGTGCTGCCAGAGTATTAGGTTTTGACTTACAAAGTAACTTCAGAAGACCTTATTGGGCAACTTCTATCTCTGACTTTTGGCATAGGTGGCATATTTCTTTATCTACATGGTTTAGAGACTACGTTTATATTCCGCTTGGAGGAAATAAACGAGGAATAAAAAGACATTTAATCAACTTGCTAATCACATTTTTATTGAGCGGTTTATGGCACGGGGCCAGTTGGAACTTTGCCCTATGGGGATTGTTAAACGGACTCTTTTTAATCGTTCAAGTGTTTATTGACAGAAAAAAAACTTCCAAAAAACCGAAAACGTTTATTAAAAGGTTGCTTCAAAGTGCTCTTATAATGCTACTTTGGGGAGGATCGTTAATCTTTTTCAGAGCGCAAACATTTGATGATGCTATTTATGTATTTCAAAACATCTCGTTAACCGGTTGGGATAACTTATATGAACTAGGGCTAACAGTTTCTGAGTTCAAATTTGTATTTTACTGTTTAGTTGGTATTTATATCCTTGATTACATTCAAGAGAAACAAGACCTTTATAAATTTCTTGCCGACAGAAATATTGTTATCCGTTTTGCAGTTTATATTACCGCTATACTCATGATAATTTATTTGGGAGCATATGGCGAAGACGTTAGCGATAATCAGTTCTTATACTTTCAATTTTAAATTTGAATTATAATGAAGAGAATGCTTATAAAAATAGTAGTAATAATAATTGTTGTTCTTGGCACCATTTACTATTTAGATGCATCAAAACTTTTTTCATTTGATGAAGATCACGTTGAGAAAAGGTGGAATGGTATATATAAGTTTACCGATGAAAATGAAATTGATTTATTGATACTTGGCAATTCAAAAACATACTGTGGCATAAACCCAAAAACTATGAGTTCGAGACTTGGGTTAAATACATTTGTATTGGCAACACCCAATGGTTCTTTAACTCAGTGCTATTATAATCTCAGAGAGGCATTAACTATTTGTAAACCAAAAATGGTAGCTATAGAAGTAACCACACTTAATAGTTCAACTATGGCTGATAAAGAAGGTTCCGGGAAATCATTTTTATATAAGGACTTTGATGCGCGTAGAAATATTTATGAGAAAGTAATTACGACACCCGAATGGTTCGATATTGAGGAATACGCTTTTGCGTGGTCTACAAGTATTAGAAATCATAACTTCTTATTTACCAATACCAAGCAAATCCAAAAAAATAAAGAAAAAAAAGAAATCATAAACAACGAGCTATACCTAGGAAGATACGTGCGATTCACTTCTGGAATCGAAGATTCTATTTTAAACAAATACAAATCTGATGGACCATCAGTCAATGGGGATAGCCTAACTATTAGTGATGAACAACTGAATAGTTTGCAACTTTTAATTGATTTATTGGAGGACAATAATATTCAACCTGTTTTTTTTACCATTCCTGTTTATAAAGAGCATATTAAAAATTACCATACGCGCTATGAAATATTGTTGAACTTAATTGAAAAAGAATACGAATATGAATTATTTGATTTCCAACAATTTTACCAAGAAGATTTGCTAACTTCCCATTGTTTTGAAAACACTTATGGAAATCAACACATGACATACTTGGGTTCATTAATTGTTACCTACAACCTTTCAGATAGCATACAAAACAGTACTCAATCCATGGGGTTACCAAATCGAAAAGGAGATCAGGTTTGGCACAATATGTTTTATGGAGAGGAAAGTTATTTTTATAACAATCCGATGATTTTGGGAAATAAAGTACTTTTTGTTCAAAATGAAATTAATACGGAAAATTGCACAATAAAAGAAGTTGGAATTGTTCAAGAAGAAAAGGTACAAATAATTATGGCTAAAATCCCTAAATCGAGTATTCTAGAAAATGAAAAGGAAGACTTAGAAGTTCAAATTATAGTAGATGCTAAATTAAAAGGTACGCCAAAAAAAATTCAAGTTAATTTACCTTTTAATAAATACCACAAACCTGGAGAACATTATATTTACTCCATGCCGGCTAAGAATTTAGAATTTATTAAAATTCTGCAAGCAAAGGTTGTCAATACTAAATTATCGACACCTACTATTTCAAAACCCTAAATACATAAACGTATATTTGCGCGAATGCACTCTGGCGCTATATCATATAAACATATTTTAAACATTTCGATACCAATTGTATTAAGCGGTGTAGCTCAAAACATTGTTAATGTAACAGATACTGCGTTTCTAGGGAGATTGGGAAAAATTGAGTTAGGCGCGGCTGGTAACGCTGGACTTTTTTACTTTGTTTTTGTGATGTTGGGAATGGGAATGTCTACAGGCTCTCAAATTATTATTGGTAGGCGAAACGGTGAGAAAAATTACGCACAAGTTGGAGCAATATTCAACCATACCTTGTTTTTAATGATTCCACTTGGTATTATCATGTTTCTCCTACTCTATTATATTTCACCGGTAATATTCGAATCATTCACTAATTCTGATTCAATTACTAAAGCATCTATTTCCTATATGAACTATCGTTCCCTAGGTATACTCTTTGCCCTTTTCAATTTTGTTTTCATTTCTTATTTTGTTGGTACAACACGAACAAATATATTAACATACTCTACTCTATTAATGGCAATTACAAATATCTTTTTTGACTATGTATTAATATTTGGCGAACTTGGATTCCCTGAAATGGGAGTTCAAGGAGCAGCCTTAGCATCGGTTTTAGCAGAAATAATAACATTACTCTTTTTCATTATTTATGGTCGTTGGGATGCGAATAAAGCAAAGTACAACATGTTCCGCTTTGGTAAATTAAACAAAGAATTATTTAGTCGCATAATCAAAATTAGTGCACCCGTAATGATGCAAAATACTTTAGCTTTAGGTTCATGGTTTATATTCTTTATGATATTGGAAAAATTGGGAGAATCTGAATTAGCTGTATCCCATATTATCAGAAGTCTATACATGGTTTTAATAATTCCATTAATGGGTTTAAACGCGGCTACAAATACTTTAGTGAGCAATCTAATTGGAGCGGGTAAAAGCTCCTATATAGATGACTTATTAAAGAAGATTATTGTTTTATGTCTAGTATTTACAACCATTTTATTAGGATTAATTTGGATTGCTCCCGAACAAGTTGTTTTGTTATACACCGATGATATATCTCTTGTTCCTCTGGCAATTTCAACATTAAAAATTATTAGCATGACAATCTATTTTTTTTGTGTGGCTTCAATATTATTTAATGGAGTCATTGGAACTGGAAATACTAAAGTAACAATGGCTATGGAGTTTATTAATATTTTCATATATCTCACCACGACATATTATATGACAGTCATTTTACAATTAAGATTAGAATTAGTTTGGTGCTCAGAATTTATTTATTTTTCAGTGCTAGGGATAATGGCTTATTGGTATTTAAAAAAAGGGAATTGGAAAAAAGCGGTGGTTTGAGGTTTTAACTATTTATACTCTGTTAGACCTATATTTAGCTGAAGAAACTATGAATTCCTAGTCGACTCATTTTGAACGAAAAGTTATTATCTTAGCGGAAATGAATAGACCGAAAATACTGCATATTCCACAATGGTATCCAAATCCAGATGATATCCAGTTAGGAATATTCATTCAGAAACAAATTATTGCCACCGCCTCAGATTGCAACAATTTAGTTCTCTCAATAATTGGATCTAAAAACATTTCTGATATTTCTCTTTCTAATGACAGCTCCAAGGGTATCAAAGAAATTCAAATTGTATATTGTGCAAAAGGAAATCCCTACAAACGCATAAAGTCTTACCTAAGGGCGCTTCAAAAAGGCTTATCCGCAATAGCAGACGAAGGATTCTATCCTGATTTGGTTCATTGTCATATTGCAGGAAGAAACTTATGGGTTGCAGAGAAATATTTTAAAAACACTCCTGTAATTCTTTCCGAACATTGGTCTGGATATTTAGATGGAAGATTTGATTCTATACTTATCCTTAAAAAGAAAAGAAGAATTAAACGAATAAATAATTGTAAACAAGTAATTGCGGTAAGCAATCATCTAGCTGAAGCAATAGAAAATAAAGGAATTAAACATAAAATTTTAATTGTTGACAATGTCATAGAAACAAACGGAATTCGAGAAAAAACAAACAATGAAAAGTTTAGCTTTTTAATGGTTGCTGATTTAGTAGATGAAACAAAAAACATTTCTGGGGTCATTCGTGCATTTAGCAATGTGTTAAAAACTAAACCCAATAGCATTTTAGATATAATCGGCGATGGAAAAGATAAAAAAATGCTTTATGAATTAGTAAAAGATATTAATATTACTGATTCTGTAAATTTTATAGGAAGGATTTCACAGGGAGATGTTTTGAAATATTATAAGCAAGTGGATTGTGTAATTGTAAATAGTTATTTTGAAACCTACTCTATGGTAACAGTTGAAGCTATTTTAAGCGGGGTACCTGTAATTGCTACCCGTTGCAAAGGTCCAGAACAATTCATAAATGAAAGAAACGGAATGCTTATTGAAATGAATAATATAGAGCAACTTGAAAATGCTATGATTTCTATCCAAACTAAAGATCTTTTACCAGATTCCATTGCTAATTCATTATCTACAGATTTATCCAAGGATTTAGTTTGCGAGGAATTATTAAAAATTTATAAAAATCACATATAATTGCATACTATGCTGTTAATCCTATAAAAGAGCATTTGACCTGTTTAATTGTATATTTGCCAATTATATAAATTATATTAATGACAATAATAGAATCCATAGAACTAGACTTTTGTACGATTTCTTTGAGAAGCGACGGAATTATTGAGCAACGGTTTGTTAGAGAAGAGCCCTATGAGATTACAGCAGAGGTAATGCAAGAGTTTATTGATGCTATAAAATCATTTTACAAAGGTAAACAAAGGTGTATTTTAGCAATCCCAGGCCTTTATGGAACAATTACAGCAGAAGCCCGAAAAATGAGTATACGGGAAGAGCATCCCAACACCATAGCAATTGGATTAATTATTGAATCGCTTTCACAGAGGTTATTATCTAAATTTTACTTTAAAATAAATAAAGTTCCTTACCCTGTTAAATTTTTCAAAAACGAAATTGAAGCCACCTTGTGGCTGCAGGAACAAAACAAATTACATCTTTTAAAAAATCAAGTTGGTTAAGCAAAAGCATTCAACTTTTCTTCCAGTATTTTGACTTTTGCCTCAGCGTCTGCCATTTTCTTTTTCTCAACTGCTACAACTTGCTCAGGAGCATTGTTAACAAATCGCTCATTACTCAGCTTTTTCGAAACACTAATCAAGAAGCCTTTCGTATATTTCAATTCCTCTTCAATTTTTTTTATCTCTGCTTCTACATCAATCTCTTCACTAAACGGAACAAAATACTCATTTGATTTCAATACAAAAGAAAAGGCATTATCAACCTTACTTTCGATATACTCGAAAGTAGAAAGATTGCTTATTTTAGCTATTATTGGATCAAATGAGCGATCTATTTTTTCATTGTCAATTACGAGTAAATCTAAAGTAACTTTATTTGCAATGTTCTTTTCTTTTCGAATGTTTCTTATGTTTGTAATTACATCTTCTGCTAAATCAAAGTTGGACAACAATTCTTCGTCAACCTTCTCTATTGTTGGCCATTCAGCTATCATAATACAGTCTTCGTCTTTTTTATCTCCTATTAAATGCCAAATCTCTTCAGAAATAAATGGAGTAAAAGGGTGCATAACTTTAAGCAAGGACTCAAAGATTGAAAGTGTCTCTTTGTAAGTTATTGCATCAATAGGTTGCTGATAAGGAGGTTTTACAATTTCTAGGTACCAAGAGCAGAAGTCATCCCAGACTAATTTATACGTACTCATTAACGCTTCTGAAATTCTAAATTTATCATAAGAATCGTTGATTTCGGTCAATGTCTTATTGAACCTACTTTTAAACCATTCAATGCCTTGAGCTGCATAAGCTGGTTGTTTGATATCTTGAACATCCCAGCTATTTACCAAACGAAATGCATTCCATATTTTATTGGAAAAATTACGTCCCTGTTCACATTGCGAGCTATCAAAAGGTAAATCATTTCCTGCGGGTGAACTCAAAAGCATACCCACTCTAACTCCATCAGCTCCATATTTCTCAATTAAATCCAAAGGATCTGGACTGTTGCCAAGAGACTTAGACATTTTGCGCCCTAATTTATCTCTAACAATACCTGTGAAATAAACATTTTTAAAAGGAAGTTCTCCTTTATATTTATACCCTGAAATAATCATTCTTGCTACCCAAAAGAACATAATCTCTGGAGCTGTAACTAAATCATTTGTTGGATAATAGTAATCTAAGTCCTTATTATCATTGCCTTCTTTAAACCCATTAAACACTGATATTGGCCATAACCAAGACGAAAACCATGTATCCATTACATCATCATCTTGGCGCAGGTCATCTTGTTTTAAATCCGTGTTTCCTGTTTTCTGCTTTGCCTTAATCAAGGCTGCTTCAATTGTTTCTGCAACAACAAAATCATCCTTCTTTCGTCCATAGAAATATGCAGGAATTTGATGTCCCCACCATAATTGACGAGAAATGCACCAATCCTTAATATTCTCCATCCAGTGGCGATAAGAATTTTTAAACTTTTCAGGGTGAAATTGAATAGCATCATTCATTACATTGTCCAAAGCTGGTTTAGCTAATTCTTCCATTGCACAAAACCATTGCATAGATAGTTTAGGTTCAATTATAGCATTTGTTCTTTCCGAAAATCCTATTTTATTAATATGATCTTCTGTCTTAACCAAGTAACCTTGAGCTTCCAAGTCAATCGCTATTTGCTTGCGAACTTCAAACCTATCTTGGTTAGCATAAAACCCAACATTCTCATGAATTGTCCCATTATCATTTAAGATATCTATTGACTCTAAATCATATTTACTTCCTAATTCATAATCATTTGGATCATGTGCAGGAGTAATTTTCAAACAACCCGTTCCAAATTCTGGGTCAACGTACTCATCAAAAATAATTGGCACTGTTCTTCCAACTATTGGAACAACTGCGTTTTTTCCTTTTAAATGTGAATATCTTTCATCATGTGGATTAATGCAAATTGCAGTATCTCCTAAAATTGTTTCAGGACGTGTTGTAGCGATTGATAACCACTCGTCATTTGTTCCTTCTATTTTATAACGAACATAATACAACTTTGAATTTACCTCTTTGTAATTTACTTCTTCATCACTCAATGCAGTTTGAGCTGAGGGATCCCAATTAACCATTCTTACACCACGATAGATGTACCCTTCTTCATGGAGATTGCAAAATACTTTTATTACACTATCGTAATAGTCCTTATCCATCGTAAATCGGGTACGATCCCAATCGCACGAAGCTCCTAATTTTTTTAATTGTTCTAGAATTATACCGCCATGTTTTTCCGTCCAATCCCAAGCATGTTGCAAAAACTCATCTCTGGTTAAGTCCTTCTTTTGAATTCCTTCTGATTTTAATTTGGCAACTACCTTTGCTTCGGTTGCAATAGAAGCATGATCTGTTCCTGCGACCCAGCAAGCATTTTTACCTAACATACGAGCTCTTCTCACTAATATATCTTGAATAGTATTGTTCAACATGTGCCCCATGTGCAATACTCCTGTCACATTTGGAGGTGGAATAACTACGGTATAAGGTTCCCTATCATCTGGAGTTGATTTGAAATATCCATTATCAACCCAGTATTTGTACCATTTCTCTTCTGCCCTTCCTGCTTCGTATATTTTAGGTATTTCCATCATTGCTAGTATTGTTGTTGTATTGCGATTGCAAAAATACTAGAATGCATTATATTCTGGCTTTAATTAATTGATTTTGTTGACCATTTTAAGTATAATTCTCCATTTGTTAATATTTAGCAGTTATTATTACCCTCTATCTTCTAGGTTATTTTAATTTCGCGTAAGAATTTAATATTTAAAACTCAACATATGTCAAACGGAGTATACACTGTACCATACCCTGCTAACGAGCCTGTAAAAGGATATGCACCTGGTTCAGAAGAAAAAGAAAGTTTATTAGCTAAATACAAAGAAATGTACAATCAGGAGCCAATTGATATTCCGATGTACATTGGTAATGAAGAGGTAACAACAAATGACAAAAGAACAATGTCTCCTCCACACGACCACTCCCATAACCTAGGTACTTATAATTTTGGAACTAAGGAGCATGTTACTAAAGCAATTGATGCTGCTTTGGCGGCTAAATCTGAATGGGCTAATATGCCTTGGGAACATAGAGCTTCTATATTTTTAAAAGCCGCTGATTTATTGGAAGGACCTTTTAGAGATGAACTGAATGCTGCTACTATGCTGGCACAATCTAAAAATGCAATGCAAGCAGAAATTGATGCTGCATGCGAATTGATTGACTTTTTTAG
>Ga0315315_10001754_pt1 | contig 19896 bp, 18 predicted proteins | sample M140m3416metaG_FD_203699 | JGI IMG/M metagenome (GOLD analysis project Ga0315315, IMG submission 203699) | Ammonia-oxidizing marine archaeal communities from Monterey Bay, California, United States - M1 40m 3416 | ecosystem: Environmental > Aquatic > Marine > Intertidal zone | place: USA...
CAAGTTGACCGTAGAGTTCGCCGCGAAGGACATTGTTCAGGGCATTGCGGGACTCAGGTCGGTTTAAAGTGATGCGAGAGACAAAGGGTAAAGGCTCATCAACCAAAATGTGTTGAAAATCAGTCATGAGATAAGTTCCTGCGTTGTTTCTCTTTTTGAAGACGAACTGAGTCTGATTCTAAAGGTTTAGAGAGTCGTGCTGGGTCGAGCGTCCCTTGCGCGTGTTCCCGCATTTTGGCGCCGTCGTAAGTGATCCACTTTTCAGGGATGACCTCGATAACGATCCGTAAAGGGGAGTCAAGCATGGCCTCGAAAGCAGCGACCTCTTCTGGGGTTGATCGGAGTGCCCCAGCCAACTCGGGATAAAACCAGGCTTTCAGCTCCGGGCTCTCGTGGATGACACTGCGACCTTTAATCGTAATGGATTTGCCTGCTTCCAATGAAGTGCCTTTCGAGGTAATAACGACCGATGTCTTTGGGTTACGTCGTAGAGCGGAGACTCGGTGTCTGTGGGCGCCGGCGGTTATCCAAACACTGCCTTTGCGATAGATGTAGGAATGGATGACGCCCATTGGCCATTCGTCCCGGGTACACCAATTGAGTACACACTCTTTTTGCTCCAACAGGAGGGCTTCCTGGTCTTCAGGATCGAGTCGATAGACAGAGACCACTTCATGATTTTCTGCTTTTTCCATGTTTTTATGCTCCTGCGTTAAGGCCAAAGTGAGTGGAACGGTACTGCTCGAAAGCAGCGTTAAGGTCTTCGTCATTGGTGTTAAGAAGCAAATCAACCCAAGCATGAAAATGGTGACCACCTGCTTCATTTTTACCAAATATCACATGACTCTTCCCGCCCGATTCAAGGGCTTTTTGCTGCCTAAGACCGGTGGCGTAATCCTCTTCTTGAACGACGTATTTCAAGAATTTGAATTGTTCTGTGGCTGCTTCAGCAGCGGCTTCATCGGGAGCGGTTTCCATTAAGTAATGTTGCGTCGTCACCGATGTTCCAGGGGTATCGCCTGGAAACAGCTGTGAAAGCATGACGGCGCGACCACCACCCTCGAAGCTGGCGATCGAAATATGGGGGAATATGGTCCACACGCCAGCAAGCAGAGGTGCCTCGGGCCAGTCTTCTGGTGATGCATCTTTAAACTCGGCGAGCCTAGGGTCGGGGCCTGCCACACGCTGATGCGGACCCCAGTTATAGTAATTCGCCCGGTTAGGGTAATCCGGACCGAAGGTGTCTTTATGCAAAATCGGTAAATGGTAAAGATCCATGTATCCGTCGTACGCAATTTTCCAATTGGGCCCCGCTACGTCCTGGCTAGCGAAGTGATGCCAATCCTCAAAACCAAAATGTGAGAGTAACGCGTCGTAACCCGATAAGAATGTGTCGATCGATAGCGTGCTGTCTTTATTGAGCGTTACCCAGATCAGCCCAGCGCGCTCGAGGCAGGGGAGGGGAGTAAGGCTGTGGCACTGCTTATCGAGATCGCCGAAGTCTTTATTGGCATATATCGCAGTGAGATCGCCCTGCAAATTGTAGGTCCAAGCATGGTAGGGACAAGTAAAGCGGTGCGTATTGCCCACGCCTTCAGCCATGATCTGTGCGCCTCGATGGCTGCACATATTGAAGAAAGCTTGAACTTCGCCATCGTCGGTTCGGCTGAGCAGCACCGGTACGCCCGCGGCATTCATGGCCTTGTAATCTCCTGGCTTCGGCATCTCTGCCGTTGTCGCGAGTAGCAGAGGCACCCGTCTGAATATTTTGTGCATTTCTTGATGCCAGCGATCTTGATCAAAGTAGTGCTCTGCTGGAACTTGATAAAAGTCGGCTGTTTGCTGAATGGTTCCTGCCTCCGCGTGGGCAAGATTGGCTTTGGCTACAGCAATAAGTTGATCTTTAGACATAAGGTTTTAATCCAATTTGATAGGTACGAATTGCATAAACACTTGACTGTTGAGCCATTAAACCGGCAACCTTGACGGTTTTCAAGCGAACGAAAAAACGATTATTGAGGGGAGCGTTGAGTCGATGATAGATAACTTATTTGATTTGAGTGGAGAGACCGCGGTGGTCACTGGGGCAGGCCGAGGCATTGGCGAGGGCATTGCCAAAGTGCTGGCCAGTGCGGGGGCACATGTGGTCTGCGCTGCTCGTCGACAAGAGGAAATTGATCGAGTCGCAGGCGAGATCAATGCAGCCGGTGGTAGTGCTGCGGCGTTAGCGACGGATGTTACTGATAATGCCGCCGTTCAGGCGCTGGCCGATTTTGCCGTAAGCACCTTTGGCGGTTTACACATGTGGGTCAACAACGCCGGCGGCTCGAGTGTGCAGCGAGCCTTGCACAAGTTGGATAGAGACGAATGGGATAGAACATTGTCTTTGAATTTAACGGCCGTTTGGGAATGCACACGAGTTGCAGCGGCAACGATGGAAACAGGACGCATTCTCAACATATCTTCCTTGGCGGCCGAGGATGTCATCATGGGGAGCGGGCATTATTCGGCCGCGAAGGCGGGAGTAAATATGTTAACTCGAACCTTTGCGCAGGAATTGGGCCCCCGAGTAAGGGTCAACTGCATTATGCCCGGCGCAGTCCCCACTGAAATCATGATGCAAGCGCTGAAGCTTAAAGACGATGATCTGCCGGATCTTGAAAAAATGTTGAAGTTACCTGCGGGTCGACTAGGAACACCAACCGATTTAGGTGCGGCGGCCTTATTCCTTTTGGCGCCCGCATCTGCCTGGATCACTGGTCAAAATATCCGAGTCTCAGGGGGACCCTAATGAAAAATACCAAGGTAGTCTTGAATCAGCGTCCTGAGGGCGCACTCAAAGAAAGCGACATGGTGTTGGTTGAAGAGACACTCCCGGCCCTTGAGGACGGAGAAGTGTTGCTAGAAGTTGAACACCTCTCTGTGGATGCTTTTATCAGAACGACTTTCGATGAAGGGGCTTTTCATGGAACGGCGGATCTGGGTCAACCGATAATGGCGTTAGGCACTGCTCGAGTGGTTGATAGCCGATTCGATGGCCTAAATCAGGGTGATGCCGTCTTTGGGCCAATGGGCGCGCAGACCCATGCCAAGCTCCCAGGGGCCATGTTGCAGAAACTGGATGAATCCGAATTACCTGCGCGCAGTTTCCTAGGTGTGCTCGGTTTGGCAACAGGCATGACGGCTTATGCCGGTATGACTTGGGTGGCAGAGGTGAGCGAAGGCGATACAGTGGTGGTGTCTGCTGCGGCAGGTGCAGTGGGTTCTTGCGCCTGTCAGGTTGCCAAAAATCTTGGGGCTCGCGTGATAGGGATTGCAGGGGGGCCAGCCAAGGTAAACTATTTGGTGAACGAAATTGGTTGTGACGCAGCCATTGATTACAAGGCGGGCGATCTCGAGGGACAATTGTCAGCTGCCGCGCCGGACGGCGTCGATGTGTTTTTTGATAACGTAGGAGGCGAGATTCTCGACACGTTATTGCTGCATATCAACGAACGAGCACGGGTGGTCATTTGTGGTGCGGTGTCGCAGTACGAGCGAACGGGTGACGTCCGTGGACCGAGTAATTATCTGAAGATCCCCGAAAAAAATGCCAGCATGTTGGGATTCACCGTGATGCGATTTGCAGAGCGATATCCTGAGATTCAATCAGGGATCACGGATTGGGTGCTATCAGGAAAGCTCAAATTACCGGAGCAAGTTGAGAACGGTATTGATCAGTTCCCTAGGGCATTAACTCTGCTGTTCTCTGGGGGGCATATGGGCAAGTTGTTGGTCGCACCTTAGTCTTGAACAGATCACGCGCGGGCGGGGCGGTCTGGTTACGACAAACCCGCCCAAAGTGCTAGGCCAAGGTATGAAAGCGCTCCGCTCTGCGTCCCGGGTGCTGGCGCTTAACGGCTCAAACACTCAAGGCGATCTGCATGACTAGGATTGATCCAAGTCGATCAGCACCTTGCACTGGGTGCTGGGTTGTTTCAATGCTTCAAAAATTGTGGGCACATCGCCAAGGGGCACAATATCCGTGATCATCTCAGTCGCCGAGATCCTGCCTTGCAACATCATGTCGATGGTGAATTCAAAATCCTCTTTGTCATAACCAACAGCCCACTGGATACAGAGCTCCTTACCAAATGCCATGAGTGGCACGATGGTATCGGGATGATCACAAACCCCAATACCCATGATCAGTCCCCGCTTAGGTGCTCGGGCAACACACTCTTGCATTAGGCCAGGCTTACCTACGCATTCGAATTGGATAGCAGGGGGTTCGTTCAGCAAAGCGATGCACTGCGCATTGACATCTCCGGTGGGGTCAACAAAGTCGTGGAACCCGAATGTCCTAGCCATGGCCAGCCGAGCCTCGGACATTTCGCTGATCACCACTTTAGCGGCCCCAAAAAAACGGCACCAGATCGCGCAGGTCAAACCAATAGGGCCAGCACCGATAATAAGCACGGTTTTGCCAGCCACGCTTCCCGCCATCTTGACCGAATGCAAACCAACCGCTAGCGGTTCAACCAGGGCTCCATCGCGATTGTTTATCTCCGGAGGGAGTTTAACGACAAGATCGTAGCCAACTTTGACATACTCGCTATAGGCTCCAGTGATTGCGCCCAAGCCGATGGTTTTGTCATCGATAAAGGGCAAAGACGTGACTCGATCGCCAAGACTGAATTCGCCGCCAGTGAGCTCCTCGCCAATCTCTATGATCTCGCCGGTGAATTCGTGCCCGAAAATCGTCTCTGGCGGGGCCATGAAAGGCCCTTCTTTAGACGCATGGATGTCTGTGCCACAGATACCGCAATGACTGACCTTAACCAGCATCTCGCGGCTACCAATACTCGGTGGCGCAACTTCTTCGATCGTCAGAGGCTCTCCTGGTCGATGAAATACGGCTGCTTTCATAGTGTTTCTCCTAGCATGGTTTCCCTGGGTGTGAGGGCGTCAGGGCTTTCAATTTGATCCGAAAAATTGGGGTTGATTGATTGGGCATCGACAAAGAACGCTAACGAGCGTCGAAAAGTAAATTAAGATCAGCCGGGGGATGTAACAAGAGGCTGGGTAAAAACTTCAACTCTTCCTCTCCGCCCGGTAATCTAAAATTGGTCATGCGCTTGAGTATGACTTCGAAGCCCACCGTTAGCTCTTGCCTAGCCAGGGGTGCGCCAAGACAGTGATGTACTCCTTGGCCAAAGGCTATTTGGGTTTTTAGGTTGTCACGGGTGACATCAAAACGGTCTGGCTGAGGAAATTGATTGGCATCGCGATTGGCGGAGGCAAATTTAATCATCATCGTGGCACCGGCGGGAATCAGCACATCGCCAACTTGTGTATCCTCTTTGCAAATCCGCCACATTTGAGCCGTCGGCGTGGATAATCGAAGCATTTCCTCGACCATGTTTGGCACAAGAGATGGGTCTTGCTGTACCAATTGTACCTGTTCGGGATGGGTGGCCAGCAAATGCATACCCTCAGCAAAGGTACTGGTGGTGGTTTCGTTGCCGGCAACAAGCAGTTGCGAGATGACTGAAAGACACTCTTCCAGATCCATGGGTTGTTCGCCGTCAGCCGATGAATTGACGATGTCTGACAGCACATCATCAGTGGGTTGGCGCTTTCTGGCTTCGATTTTTTCTGCGAAGTAGTGTTGAAAATCAACCACGAGTCTGGCGGCATTGAGGGCCCCCTCGCGAGTTTGGCCAGCAGAAAAAGCATAAACGTTGGCATCAGACCATTCTTTGAATAAAGCCATATCTGAGAGAGGCACACCCAAAATATAGGCGATCATACGTACCGGCATGGGGACTGCGAATGCATCCATCCAATTGCATTGCCCCTCATCGATAATATCGTCGATCAGTTCATTGGCAAGATTCTCGATGTAAGGTCGTAACTTAGACACACTACTCGCTGAGAAAGGTTTTTGACACAGCGCCCGATATCGTCGTTGCCGAGGTGGATCTGCGGTCAGCATTGTGTTCACGGGTCGATAGCCTTTTTTCATGATGGCCTCCATCTCGGGGTCCCGAGGTGGCGCATCACCAGCCTGAATCATGGAAAACTCGTTTGAAAAGCGTTTCTCGTTCTTAGCAATATCCACGACGAGGGGGTAGTCGGAGACGAAATAAACGCCGGTCTGAGGGCAGAGGTAAACAGGAGCCTCTTCCCTCAATCTCTGATTAAACGCATGGGGACACGCTAGGATGGTCGGGTCGAGTGGATTGATGTCGCTGAGGGCTTGATCTGTCATAAGGGAGATCTCTTAAACTGTGATTTAAACCAGACACCGATTTTCATGAAGGGGATCATGAACGGCAATATCTTTAATGTATTTTCAGCTTGCCAGTCGGCTAGGGCTGAATCGAGGCGGCTGTACATGGCATGGAACAGCGCGTCAGCTCGCTCTGAGCTTTGGTCGATTTCATCCATGCTCATCGAAAACATCAATAGTGTGACAATCAGGTTCAGCCGATATTCTTGGCACATCTGCTTGAAACTGTAATTGCTGACGCCACGCTCAACAAGACGCTCATGATAAATTTTCAACAAGGTCTGCTCGTGAGCCTGACGGGTTTCGATGGTGATACTTTGGGTCAGCCATCGAGTGATGTCGGTCATGGGTTGGCCTATACCGGTTGTCTGCCAGTCAATAATCACGGGGTTCGGCGACGGGCCTTCTTGCAAGGGTTGAGGAAAAAATATGTTGTCAGAACGCAGGTCACCGTGGACTAAAGTAAAGGGTGAGGGCGGGGGTGGTTCCATTGCAAAAAGAGGTGGGAGTAAAGGCTGTAGTTTTTTTATGCAAGGGTATCGGTCAAATCGACCACTCACTTCTGCTTCGGCGATGCTTTCTTTGAGCAGGGCAAGGCTGTCGCCGATAGGTTGTACATGGGTGATGGGTGCCGTCCAGGAAAGCGCTTCAAGCCGAGGATGATTCCACCAAGTTGCATGTAGGTCTGCGAAAGCCAACATGACAGCCTTCGATTCTTCAAAGCTGTTGCCAACGACCTGATCGGTTGGCTCAGCAGGATGCAAGTCCTCCATGAGCACGACAAAGTGCTGTGTCTCGGGTTCAAAGGCTTGATAAAAGATTTTAGGCACCCGAACCCCAGCATCTGCTGCGCAATCCTCGTAAAAGCCGAGTTCTCGGCCATAATAATTCATGCGTGCCGCCAGTAATCGAGTTGCCTCGAAATGGGATGCAAACTTAATGATGATTTGATCGGGTAGATCTGGATTTGAATGTTTCAGACGCAGTCGAGCAAGGTCGGCCATAAAGCCTTGGCCGACGCCAATCACCTCGGCTTCGAAATCCGTAATGTTCAAATCAGTCGTCTGCAAACGTAAAGCCTCGTTTAACCAGCGAGTATCGAGGGCGTCGAGGGTGTGGGGAAATTTAGACACGTTGGACATTGTCAGGGCGATCTTTAGGCGTGGTTAATTCTTCAGCCAAATGATCATAATTATTCAGGTGAAGCAGGGTCGGTGTTGCTTGCAGAGACACCTCCGTAATCGCGCCATTGTGCATAAGATACTGGTATCCAAATTTGGGTTGCGTATCCATGATGACCGCCATGCCGTGCGCAATCGCACTACCATGGCTCACGAAAATAAGATTTTCATTGGGATAGCGATGCCTGGCTGCGGTGAGACATTGACTAACGCGGTCAGAGACCGCTTGTGGACTCTCGCCGCCATGCTCGGAGAAGTGATCATCACGGATCGATTTGGTGGCATAACCGTTGGAGAGCATTTCTGCGTAGGTAATGCCTTCCCAATCGCCCAAGTTAGATTCAACCAAGCCGGGGTCAATTTCCAAGGGTAAATTGAGGTACTGGTTGACGATGGCAGCCGTTTCCTGTGCACGCCCCAGCGGGCTAGTGAGCATTCGATCATAAGGGCTCGACCAACCTTGGAGGCGTAGCCCTGTGGCATGAGCCTGGGCTTTGCCTTTGGCATTAAGGGGTGACTCGGTCAGCCCATAAGCCAATTGCTGTTCGTTGGCGATGGTTTCACCGTGACGGATGAATAAAAAGCGTTGTTCGTTCAATCTGCGTGGCCCTCCCAAAAAGGCGCCCGAAGTTTGCGTTTATTGATCTTGCCCATGGTGTTTCTGCCTAGATCGTCAACAAAGTCTAGCGTTCTTGGGCACTTATAGTGCGATAGTCGCTCTCGACAAAAACCGATTATCTCAGCAGCGTTGGGATTTTCCGCGTCTGGATGCGGAATCACTAAGGCTTTGAGTTCCTCGCCCATTTCCGGATGTGGGATACCAATACAAGCAACATCGAGCACCTGTGGATGATCTATGAGTACTTGCTCAGCTTCAGCAGGATAGATATTTACCCCACCTGACACGATCATATCGCTGAAGCGATCTGTGATGTAGACGTATCCTTCCTCATCCATATAAGCGATTTCACCCAAAGTGAACACGCCTGGGGCAATATGGGCGGCGGCAGATTTTTCGGGATCATTGTGATACACGACACCGCGACCTGTCGCATCTTCAAAATACAGACGTCCTTCAACATTGGGTCCACACTCGTTGTTGTCGTCGTCGAGAATTTTGGCGGTAAAGGGGGGTACGCTGCGACCGACGGATCCCGGATGTAAAAGCCATTCCTCTGACGTGATCATACAGGTGGTGCCGACTTCGCTGGCCCCGTAGGCGTCGGTAAACACAGGTCCCCACCACTCAATCATGGCTCGTTTGATATCCACGGGGCATTTGGCGCCGGTGTGACTCACTCTTGTCATGCTCGATACGTCATACCGTGCTTTGGTCTCCTCATCCAGGGCGAGAAGTCGAACAAAATGTGTCGGTACCATAATGGTGGACGTGGTTTGATACTCCTCGATCGTCTTTAACGTGTTCTCGGCGTCGAACTTGGTGAGTATCACAGAGGGCGCGCCGGCCGCGAGCAGTCGGGCACCGCTTAAAGGGCCGGTATGGTACATCGGGCCAACTACAAGATGAGCGCCTAAGGTTGCGAGGGGGTTTTGCTTCAAGTTCTCTAAATGCGCCTCGACGGTGTCTCCGCCAGCGAACATGGTCGGTGGTAGATGAGTACCCTTGGGTCTTCCTGTCGTGCCTGAGGTATAGAGTAAGTTAGGTCGTGGTGCAATCGAGGTGTCAGGTTCCTCTCCTGAGCTGGCCTTGAGCCATGTATCCCAATCTTCAAGATCGGCATGCTCACAGCGCCAGCCGATAACGGTTTGGACACCCGCTTGAGCTGCCGCGTCACACCCTCGCTCGGCCGTTTCTGGGCCAACGAATAGTATTTGTGCCCCCGAGTCGCTCAAAATATAGGCGACCTCATCTGCAGTCAGATGAAAGTTTACCGGCACCACCGAAGCGCCACCGATGAGGCCTCCAAGGTTCGCCAAGGCAGTTTCAACACCATTTTCAGCAAACACGGCGATCCGATGGTCGGGACCAGTATCGCTGGTGCGAATAGCATTGGCTGCTCTGTTCAGAATGTCATCAACGGCCTCCCAACTCAGCGCTGCACGGGGGTCTCGCAGGGCGATTTCGTCAGGACGCTCTGCGGCCATGTTTTTTGCAAATTGAACCATATTAAGCCACTGCCTCCTGAATCGCGCGGACGTTAACTGGAATAGCGCTCATACGCGGCATGCCAGTGATTTTGTTGTAAGTTCTATCGTCATCAACCAATCGGTTCGTGCTGGCTCCTTTGGTCCGCACCTCACCCCCATTGTCGGGTAAATCCCCCCAGGCGTGGGCCATAGAAATAACACCAGGTTTGATGTCATCGGCCGCTTCAACGACCCCAGTTAAAGTGCCTGCTGCAGACTCGATTTCGATCAAGCCACCGCTAACAAGACCCAATAGGGCGAGATCGTCCGGGTGCATGTAGGCGGGGTTGGTGGTGCCTTTCTTCCGAAGACTATCCAATTGTTGTCCTGAAGAATTAAAGACGTGTTTTAAGCGGCGACTAATGAGCAGGTGGGAGAAAGTTTTGCCGTCATCTTCTGTGCCAACGTCTTGCCAGTAAGTTTCAGCAGCGACCTCAGTGAGTTGATCAGAGATATCGGCGGGCAGCAGTTGAAATTGACTGGTCGACTCAGATTGACCGGGTTCAACGGTTACTTGGACATCCTCAAAAATTTGGCCATGGCCGACTGCGGCAATCTCTTCTAATGGAACTGGAGCGTCAGGCGTCAACAGTTTGAGCACTTCAAACTTAGTGGGTCGATGAGCCGGATCAAGTTCGCCACCAGGGAGGTGTAAGGCTAGGTTGCTGCGGTGTGAAAGTTCCCAGTAAATTTCCCATTCCTCTCGACTTTCCGGGTTCCTCGGCAAGATGGCTTTGGTGTAGTGACTGTAAGGTTGGTCGTACCAAGTATCTGTCAGCATCGTCACGTCATCGCGTTCAAGACTTAAAGTGGGTGCCACAATGTAGTCTGCCAACTTCGCCGTCGCAGATTCGTAAAGATCGACGCAAACCAACAATTCAAGCGCTTTCATCGCTTTAACGGTTTTGTCTTGATCAGGAAATGCGACAACGGGGTTGCCACCCAAACAGATGAGCGCCTTAATTTGCCCCTCACCTGGCATTAATATTTCATCGTTGAGGGTGGCGGTTGGCATTTCACCAATAATTTGACCAAGCCCTCTGACCCGGGATCGAGGACCGGTTCCATAGGCGGGCTCGGCAGCGATGACGTCCGCCCTACGAGGCCGGCTGGGTTGTAATACGCCAGGGTTTGGCACCCTGGCTCCGGTTTTGTTGACTCTTCCACACAAAATATTGAGGCAACAAATGAGATGTTCAGTGAGAATGGGTCGAGGAGACATATTGGGTCCCGTGCCACTGACGGTGACGCCGCTTTTTGCACTGCCGAAGATCCTCGCCGCTGAGACCAAATCTTCCTCTTTGATCCCACAACGCGCGGCAGCGTAATCGGGTGTAAAGGGTTCAACCAAGGCTGCAAGGGCAGGAAGATCGTCGACATGACGGTCGCAAAATTCTACGTCATGAAGTGCTTCTTTAAGAATGATTCGGATCACCGCTGAGAGAAAGGTTGGATCCTCAGCCGGATTCACTTGTAAATGCAAAGTGGCTCGATTCGCGACTTCTGTGCGCCTTGGGTCAACAACGATGAGTTTCATGCCACGTTTCATCTCATCCCGGATACGGGCATAAGGGCTAAAGGGTGGCGGACCCCCGAAGGGCGTGTATTGCGAGACGACTGGATTGTTGCCGATCATCATGCACACGTCGGATCCGGTGAAAGGGTGGGTGCCCCCGCCCCAGGTCCCAAATTGCGACTGCGCAATTCGGCGGTGTGGCTGATCAATGGTGACGGAAGTGTAGTAAGAGGGCGAGCCGACACTTTGATGCCAAGCTTTGGCCACGTGCAAAGCCGCTGAGTTCTGATAACCATAAGAGCCAACGTAGGTCGCGACGCTCCGAGGGCCATAATCGCGTATCAGTTGCTGAACTTTGTCAGCAATCTCATCCATCGCTTGGTCTGCTGGAATCGGCTCAAAGTCACCGGTAGAAGTTTGCTTGAGCGTTCGTTTGACCCGCTTAGGGGTCGCGAATTGTTCCGGTAGTTGACGTCCTTTTATGCAAGTATAACCACCATAGACGGGATCTGAGGTATCGCCCCGGACGGCGATGGGCCGCTCATCTTGAACATCTACTTCAATGGCGCAATAAGCGTGGCAGAATCGACAAAAGGTCTTATGGGTTGTGATGCTCATGCTAGCTCCTGAACCGGCTATGGCTTGTCAATCGGTTACAACGTAATCGCAATGATGAAGTCCTGCGATCAACTGTGACCATCAAGAGTATCGAATATAGCTGAAAACAGTCAATGATGATTTTTTTAGTTCTCTCGGTATTTTTCGAGGGCCTTTTTCGAACCCTTGAAAGGGTTGGAATGGATCGAACCGCATTCATTTTAGTCAAAAAAAAACAGGCCGAAGCCTGTTTTTTTTAACTGTTTGGTGACGCTTCTAGCGTGTCCAAACCACCTCAATGGCGTAAGTCCGAGGTGCTCCCCAGCCTTGAAAGCCTGTGGTTGGGCCTCCCAGAAACAGCGCGTGCTCTTTAAACTCTTCGTCAGTGAGGTTCTTTCCAAAAGCGGTAATCGCCCACTGATCTCCACCGTTGGTTTCAAAGCTGTAGCTGATTCGAGCGTCCATTTGTGAGTAGCCGCCTTCATACAGTCGTTGATCCGCGCCGCCACCTGTGTTGACCAGAAGGAAGTCTCCAACTGTTTTATAGCCGATGTTGGCACCAAATAAGCCGCCACCCATTTCCTGGTCGTAAGCAAAGCTTACCGACAGGCTATCCTCAGGCTGACGAGAATCAGAGCCGCCGCCTAAATTTCTCAGGGTACCAAGTGGGTCTAAAACACCCACCTCGGCGGTGACACAGCCGTCGACCAATTCGCAAGCCAGAGTGAAGGCGCTATTTTCGACATCAATGGTGCCGTAATTGAATACCATGCGGAGGTTGTCGTTGATGAACCACTGGCCCTCAATCTCGATACCCTTGGATTCACTTTCACCGCCATTGTTAATGTAGGTTGTGGTGCCGGGAATTGATCCCGGTGGCAGGGTGATGATCGAGGAGAACTGACCGCCATCGCGATTGAGCACATAGTAAGCGACATTCAATCTGAGCCGGTTATCTAAAAAGTCGTTTTTGACCCCGATTTCGAATTGGTCGGCAGTTTCTGGATCATAGCCAGCGCGGTCAGGACCGGAGGCATTTCGAATACTAAATCCCCCGCTACGAAAGCCCTCCGAGTAACTGGCATAGGCCAACGATTGATCCGAAATTCGATAGCTAGCCGATGCCGTCACGATGGTCTCTGACCATGACTTTTCAGGTGTCTCGTAGGATGCGCCAGGGATGCTCGCTAAACCTCTGAAGTCGTGCTCGTTGTAGCCCGCCGCTGAGATGTCGTCGTAAACAGGGTTGGCGATCCTGCCATCGGCGGCATTGAAGCTGAAGTCCGTGTAACCGTTATAGGCAGACTTACTTTCGTCGATGGAACGAGCGCCGAGGGTGATTTCGAAATCTTCAGTGGCTCTAAAGGTAACAGAGCCGAACCAGGCGCGCGAGTCCACAGTTTCCCCCGCAAGTTGTGTGCTTCGCGCATTTGGGAACTGGCAGAACGTCTCAAGGCCTGGGGTCGCGTTATTTCTAAACCCAGCAGCTGCGCAAGGCACGTTAGCACCAAAGATCGCAACGTTGGGAAGTTGCAAAATGTTATTGGTGTCTTGTCTGAACTCGAGATCTGACGCGAAATCGTAGTAACCGACCATGGCTGAGAGTTGATCATTGATGTCGATATCGAGCCGCAACTCATGGGATTTGATATCATATTTTTGATCACGAAGCGTGTGTAACTGAGCAAAGGGAATGGCTGCACCGTTAATATCACCGCCATCAAAGTCCTGATTAACCACATCATGGGCGTCAGAAGAACCACCGACATAGTGCAGCGTCATACTGTCAGAAATATCCCAGTCAACCCGGAGTCCAATCTGGTCAACGATGTAGCTCGTGGGTTCAGCCTTGTCGGCCATGTTGACGAACCGGTTATCGCCATCAAACCTTGGATCTTGAGGCATAGTTTGGGATTGATCATTGATGTGGTCAAAAGTGAGGTTAACTTCGACCGTGTCGCTTGGAGCCCAGGCTAATGCAGCCGTAGTCGATGAAAAATCGATGTCTCCGGCGGTGGTGCCTAAATTAATGTTGTCGTAAAAGCCATCCCGACCTCGATTAATGGCGCCAAACTTAAACGCGAGCTTGTCGTCAATGAGCGGAATATTGATTCGGCCTTTCCAAGTTTTGGAGTTGTAGTTGCCCATTTCAGCACTGGCTTTAACCCCAAATTCATTAAATTTGGGTTTAACTCGGTTAACAACGATATTGCCTCCAATGGTGTTTTTACCGAACAACACCCCTTGTGGGCCTCGGTTGACTTCGATTGATTCGACATCGAAGACATCGATTAATTGGCCGGTGCTCGAACCCATCTGGATCCCATCAAGAATGACGCCCACTTGTGGACTTTGGGTCTTTTCAATGTCCGCGTATCCAACGCCGCGAATGTAAAGTGCTGAGGCGCCAGGACCTGCGGTATTCATGCCGATGTATACATTTGGAACCAAGCCGTCAAAGTCACGGAGCGTATTGGGCTTAATTTGTTCGATCGCTTCTTCGCCAAACGCGGTCACAGAGAGCGGAACGTCCTGAACGGACTCCTCTTGACGACGCGAGGTGACAACGACCTCTTCCATGGTTCGGTTAGACTGCTCAGCAGTCACGAGTGGTGCGAGTGAGATCGACCCGGCTAGGGTCGCTAAGATTGTGATGAGTCGAGTATGGTTCATTTTTCCCCCCTTTTTTTCGGTGCGTTAGCGCAATGGAACGCACCCCCGTCCTTCCTTTTAATCGAAGGCTGGGGGGGAAGTCAAGATGCAGAAATTGGACTTTGGGCGACGTCTGAAGGCCTGGGGTGGCTGTCAAAGTCTGGCGAAACAATCAGATGTCGAAATTTGACCTTTAGGACATTTGAGAAGCGAAGGTCGCGAGATCAAAATAATCCCGCCAGGCTGATATTTTTCCGTCACTGATCTCAAAGGTGCCCATAACTGGCACTGCAACATCTTTGCCATGGCTCATTTTAAATTTATCCAATCGTTCAGTCAGCACGATATTGCCGTTAGCCGCTATGTTGAGCGTGATCCAATCGACTGCATCTGCCTGCATCCCGCGAATGAACGCCTCAGCGGCCTCTTTTCCTTCTAGCTTTTCCATGGGAATGTTGTGATAAACCACGTCATCGGTGAGCAAGTCCATGACTAAATCCCAATCCATCCGGTTCCAAGCGTCAATAAACTGTTCAACAATTTCTGTAGGGGTCATATTCGTCTCCTGGGCGTTATTTGGAATCAAAGAGCTGTTGAAAGGTTACTATTTAGGCGCGCGCTGCCCACCAATCGGCAATGCTCAAAGGGTAGGCTTTTGCGGCACGCGCCATGTCAGTGTCGTGCTCTGCAGTCAGAGGCAAATCTACCGTTTTAGGCAAGGCGTTAGCATCTTCCACCGGATCCAGGTACTCAAGCGTGATCGACTCTAATACGGCACCAAAATCATGTCCCTCATGATGGTCAGAGTTCTGGTGATGATAGAATGCCCATTTGTCTTTGAATGCCAGTAAGCAGTAATAAGTATTCTCAGCCTGGGCTTTGTAGTATTCGTAGCGTAAAACTCCAGGTTCAAGACCCAGAGTTTTAGCGACCATATCTTTCATAATGGCCTCAAACTGTGCCTCGCGACCGGGTTTGATTTTAATGTGCGCCAATAGCGTTGTCATGGTTACCCTCCTCCTGCTTTGAACGTTTAAAGGTCAGCCACCCCTAGGGTAGCTTGCCATTTTGTTGACCGCCGGAAACATCGATCAGTTGTCCATTGATGAAGCCTGATTTTTCGTCGTCAGCTAACCAAACCGCGGTCTGAGCGATATCTTCGATGGTGCCCATGCGTCCTGCCGGAATATGCGGGATGAACCGAGCCTCAGAGTCGCCGCCAGTAAACATGGCATCTGTCATATCTGTCTGTATTAAGCCGGCGGCGATGCTATTGAAACGAATCTTTTGTGGGCCGTACTCAAGTGCAGCAACCTTCACGGCATAATCGATTCCGGCTCGTGCTGCGGCATAGACCGCCAGCGCGGGGCCTGGAAGCCGGGCGGTCAAGCTCGAAATGGTAATGATGGAACCGCCATGTTCCATCACAGCACTCGCGTAACGGAACAACAGCAAGGCACCAATGAAACTGACGTCGAGAGTGGGTTGAATCTGTTCTCGAGTGAGGGTTGCGATGGGCGCTGCCGCCAGCGCCCCGGCGCTATTGACCGCAATATCTACTCTGCCGGTGGCGGTTTTTGCGTCGTTAAACAGTGATTCAATCGAGGCTTCATCATTCATGTCACAGGTGATGGCAAAGCCATCGATTTCCTTCGCCAAGGCTTTTAGCGGAGCCTCACGACGGCCGGATACTACGACGGTAGCTCCTTGCTCGGCTAACCGGCGAGCGGTCGCGACACCGAAGTTGTGCTGTCCAGATGCGCCGACAACCACCGCTGTCTTTCCTTTAAGGGTCATAGTGTTTCCTCTTTCTCAGGTCATGGTTTTCAGTTAAATTTTGCGGTCGTTAGCATTGCTACGCCGATAACGGCCTTTGAAAAGATTGGGTTAATCTACAACGGTCGGCCTACAAATGATGGAGGACCCGGCGTTATTTGCCCGTTAGACGGGCTACCACTGGGGCAAAACTTTCCATGCTCGCATGCCCAACGGTAACGTAAGAGATACCGTATTGTTCCCGCCGATGCTCCAACGTCTCACAAATTTCGTCGACGGAGCCAAACAAGGCGTGAGGGTGTTCTAGCATGGCCTCAGGCGAGGTGCCAAAATTCTGTGCAAAACCTGCGACGATGGGTGCCTTATCTTCGGTCACAAAGGTGAAATAGGCGCCGATTTCGAGTTCAAGTTGGTCGAATCGGTCGCCAGCGCCTTCTTTGATCCATCGCAACTTTTTAGCAGTTTCCTCTGCGGTCGATTTTTGCACGCCATCGGGTCCAATAACCCCTTTTCGGTTATTAAAATTTAAACTAACAATGTCGGCGACTTCTCCGGCGAGTCTGAGGACTTTAGGTGACCCACCTCCGATCATGATTGGCGGTGTGCGGCTGGCAAAAGCGTTGGGTGTCCCTTCAAACTCTCGCCATTGAATATCCGCGTTGTCGATCGCTAATTGGTCAGGGCCAGCATAAGCTTTAGTGGCTTCGACCACGTGCCTCAAACGGTCAATGCGCTGGCCAGGGGGATCCATGGAGAGGCCGATGGCCTCGTATTCGTCCGCCAACCAGCCGGCGCCAAGTCCGAGCTCAAGTCGCCCGTCAGATAAGAGGTCAATGGTCATGGCTTCTTTAATCAAAACCACGGGCAGGTGGTAGTCAATACAAAAAACACGACAACCAATTTTGATTTGCGAGGTGACTGCCGCAGCGTAAGCCATGGCCGGCACCGCAGCGAGATTCTGCAAAGGATGATTGGTTCGTTCGAGGGCTGGGCCCGCCCCAATAATGTGATCGGCAAGATGAAATGTTGAGTAGCCTAGGCGCTCAGCGGTGACTGCTTGCTCGGCCCACGCTTTACCCGAGTTTGCGTGAAAACTTTGAACGCCAAACCGAAAAGGTCTCGTCATGGCCTACAAGCCTGAGCAATAACGAATGCCTCGTCGCAGCAACTCGTAATATTCAGGTTTGTCCCATGAGCCTAATTCGATGTTGGGATAATAAGGCACCATAGGCTGCATATCATAGTGACCGCGACAATGACCGAGATTGAGATACAACACCTCGCCGGTTCCGAGTGATCGGATGTAATAAACGGGTCGTGGCTCATTGTCTGGCCAATCAGTATGTAAAAAACCGCTCGCCTCACCGGTAAACTCGGTGTGCAATAGCATTTCATGCTCCGCGAGTTGCTTGCACAAATAGAGCTCATCGTCTGTTTCGAAAGACTCAATTCCAGCAACCAGCGGATGATCGGGCTGGGAAATCTGCACGGCAAACGGTTGAATCGGCGGATGCGCCATAAACTGTGAACCGAGTGTTTCCATAAAAATGGGCGCACGCTCAGGGCAAGCGACACCATTATCAGTGAACTCTAGGATAGAGTTGGTGCCGTGGAGGGCAAACCATTTGCCCCCCGCGTCAACGAAGTCTCTGAGTGCTATTTGCTCTGCTTCACTGGGGATGAGATTGCAGGTGTACGAGATAAGAAAGTCACTGTTTTTAATGCCTTCAATATCGCTGTAGTCACTGGCAACGGTAGTCCGGATGACAGGATGCTCGGCCAAGAGTTTCAGTAACTCCAGCCGCGCATAGTCAATGTCGTGAAAGTCACCAGCGGCGACCAAGTGGGCTTTGATAGCAGGTTCAGACATAAACTTCTCCAGCTTAGTATTGGATACGCTTCGTCATACCGCCGTCGATGACGACGTTGGTACCGGTTGTAAAGCCGCCCAGAGGGCTGATGAGAAGTGCTGCTTGTGCGGCCACTTCTTCAGCGGTTCCCATTCGACCGAGAGGAATGGTGGCCAAAGTTGACTCATAGAAAGGCGCCATCCCTTGCTTGATCTTGTCCCATGAGCCACCCTCGATGAAGATCGGTCCTGGGCTGATGGCATTGACTCGAATCCCCTTGGCGCCCAGTTCCTGTGAAAGTGCGCCTGAATAATTGAGAAGGCCGGCTTTCATGGCGTTGTAAGGGCCAGCGTTCATGAAATGCTCAAGCGCCGCGGTAGTAGAGATCATCACAACGCTCGGGTTGGTTGATTCTTTAAAGAACGGTTTGCAGGCTTCAACACCATGAACGGCCGATAAAATGTTGTAATTGAATTGCGAAATCCAACCTTCATCGCCAGGAGCATTACTACCTGCAACATTTGATACAAAGGCGTCAATGCCGCCCAGAGCTTCGCCGGCTTCCTGAATCCATGCCGCAAAAGCGTCGCCATCAGCCACATCAAGCGCTTTGCCGGTAACTTTGACCCCTTTCTCGGATAAAGCTGCAACGGCGCTGGTGACGTCGTCTTCACTGCGAGCGCAAATACCAATATTGCAGCCTTCGCTGGCCAGCGTCTCTGCGATAGCTCTACCAATGCCTTTGGTGCCGCCGGTGATAATGACGTTGTGTCCGCTTAATTTTAAATCCATTGTCCGCTCCTAAAGTGGGGTTGTTTGTGTATTGATTGATTTAAGGGGTAACCATAACGCCGCCATCGACCACCAGACCATGTGCTGTGATGAAACCCGCATCCTCAGTAAGCAGGAAATTAATCGCGTTGGCAATATCTTTAGGCTGACCCAGTCTGCCGAGCGCCGATTTTTCGGTCCAGAAATGGCTAAACCCGGGGTCGTGGTCAATCGCGGGTTGAGTAATGCCCGTTTGAATGGCGCCTGGCTGGATGTAGTTGGCGGTAATGCCAAAGGGGCCAAGTTCTAGCGCGAGCGTCTTAGTCAGGCCTGCTACGCCATGCTTTGAGGTGGTATAAGCGCCCATGCCCGGGCCTGCAAGATCAGACATGATCGACCCAATATTGATGATCCGGCCACGGCTGCTCGCCTTAAGCGCAGGGATTGCCGCTTGAGATAGTTGAAACACGGCATCCAGATTAACGGAAATGATCCGACGCCAAACCTCGGTGGTCATATCGGCCACATCCGTACCGCCGACCATGCCAGCGTTATTGATCAAAAAATCGACGTGTCCCATGAGGTCAAGTGCGGTGGCGACGATCGTTTTGGCACTGCCCGAGGCGGCGACATCTGCCTGTAGGTAGTGCAAGCCCTCATCCCTAAAACTGGCATCAGCTTGAAGATCCACAACCATGACTTGAGCGCCCTCTGCCAAAAGGCGTTCGGTCGTTGCTTTGCCGATACCGCTGTTGCCACCGGTAACAATGGCACAGAGCCCAAGGTGGTTGGTCGGCATAGAATTCCTTAACAGATGATGAATGAGTAAAGAGGGTCTCAAGACTAAGTAAGGTAAAAGAGTCAGTCAAGATTGTTTTTTGTCTTCGGCGGCAAAGGCACCGAGTAGAACGCAAGGGGTGATGGCTAATTTCGACCGATTAAAGCGAGCCGCTGGTCCATCGAATGGCGTTATCCAGTAGCGTCCTATAATGCGGATTATCCCAAGCTGAGGCATTGTCGCCACCTTGCAAATAGCAAATTCGACTGTTGTTCTGCTTTCTTGTCCAACCCACCAAGGCGCTACCGGGCGGATGTGACCATCCGTCATTGCTGAACATCTCGCCCCGTTCG
>Ga0315315_10001755_pt1 | contig 19895 bp, 19 predicted proteins | sample M140m3416metaG_FD_203699 | JGI IMG/M metagenome (GOLD analysis project Ga0315315, IMG submission 203699) | Ammonia-oxidizing marine archaeal communities from Monterey Bay, California, United States - M1 40m 3416 | ecosystem: Environmental > Aquatic > Marine > Intertidal zone | place: USA...
GAAGAGCTCGAAATTATTTCTAGATCTATTCATCAAGGTCTATTAAATAATATTAAAGCTACCAATACTAATGCAATAATTAATAGAAACGGCTCTATGCTAACACTCTTTTTTACGGATAAGAAAGAAATAAATAACTATGAAGATGCTATGTCTTGCAACACAGAAAAATTCTCAGATTATTTCCAACTAATGCTTGAAGAAGGTATATATTTACCTCCTTCACCATATGAGTGCTTGTTTTTTTCTTCTGCTCTTTCAAAAGAGGATATAGATAAATTTATAAGTGCTAATAAAAAAGTCCTAAAAAAACTTAATACATGAATTCAATTTTCTTAGATACATTAAATAAAAAAGATACTCATAGACCACCAGTATGGTTTATGAGGCAAGCAGGTAGAATTTTACCTTCTTATCAAGCCTTGAAAAAAAAGCATTCGTTTTCAGAATTAATGAATAGTCCAGAATTAGCAGCAAAGGTTACCTTATTACCTATTAACGACTTGGAAGTAGATGCAGCTATTTTGTTTTCAGATATACTTATTGTACCCGAAGCGCTTGGAATGGGATTAGAGTTTACAGAAAAAGGACCGATTTTTTCTAAGCCTTTAACGCAATTTGAAAGGCCATCACAGGAGTTAATTATAGATAGAAGTAAACTGACACATGTTTACGATAACATTGATAAAATTATTAAAATTAGAAATGAAAATACACCATTAATTGGTTTTTGCGGCGGACCATTGACTACTTTCTGTTTTATGTTTAGAGGGCATGTAAGAGACGTAACATTTAATGATGCAATTAAATTTATGTACTCTAGTCCTAAGGAAAGTAAAAGAATCATTGATTCTCTTACAGAACTCTCTATTGAATACGCTTTAAATCAAATAAAACATGGTATAGATTGCTTTCAGTTGTTTGAAACCTACGGAGGACTGATTCCTGAAGACATGTATAAAGAACTAATGTTACCGGCTTCCAAACGCATACTAAATGCAGTAATGGAAAAAGGGATTCCAACTATTTATTTCCCAAAGAATTTTGGAGGAGGATTGAAACATATAAATAAAGATATTTGTGATTTTGTAAGTATAGATTGGCAAACTCCTATTAAAACAGCAAGAGCTTTAGTAGATAAGTCTGTAGGATTACAAGGAAATATCGATCCAAGATTATTGTATGCAGATGAAAGCGTAATTCAGAAACATTTGGAAAGTATGATTCCATTTGGAAGAGATAATCAAGATTGGATATTTAATTTAGGGCACGGATTTTTACCTAACATTAAAATGGAAAAAGCTAAATTTGTAGTTGATTGGATCAAAGAGACAAACTGGAACAGATAAAATGAAAATAAACGATAAATTCTTAAAAAAATATAACAAATCAGGACCAAGGTACACCTCATACCCACCGGCAACTTTTTTTTCAACGGAGTATAAAAATACTGATTTAAAAAAATCTGTTATGCTATCTAACAGTGAGGATCCACAAAATATTTCAGTTTATATTCATATTCCATTTTGCCCTCAACTTTGTCATTTTTGTGGATGTACAACTGAAACAGGATTTACAAAACCATTCTTGCATAGTTATGTGGATGCAATTATTAAGGAAATAAAATTAGTTGCAAAGAATATTAATCCAAATAGAAAGCTAACTCAAGTACATTGGGGTGGAGGCACGCCAAATGCAATTGCTTATTATCATATAGAAAAAATTACAAATACAATAAAAGAGAGTTTTACATTTGCAGATAATTATGAGATGGCAATAGAGTGTAGCCCTGCTTATTTTGAATTCAAACATATTGAATTATTAAAGAAATTTGGATTCAATAGAATTTCAGTAGGCATTCAGGATTTTAAACAAGATGTACTGGATGCTATTAATCGTAAAGGACCAAAGTTACCTGTTATAGATCTAATCAATAAAATAAAGGATGAAGGTTTTACTGGAACAAATATCGATTTAGTATATGGATTGCCATTACAAACAATAGAGAGCTTTAACGATACGATTGATAAGGCAATTTCTTTGGATACTGACAGAATTGTTACTTTCTCTTACGCACATGTCCCTTCTGTTATTGAAAGACAGAAAGTATTAGAAAAAATTGGCTTTCCAACCCTAAAAGATAAAGCAAAAATGTACCAAAATGCATATGATAAATTTACTGAAGCAGGTTATGTGGCTATAGGAATGGATCATTTTGCAAAACCACATGATGAGTTTGCAATTGCATTAGAAAATAAAAATTTACATAGAAATTTTCAAGGATATTGCACTAGAGCAACAACAGGGCAGGTTTATGGATTTGGTGCATCTTCAATTTCACAATTACATTCAGCTTATAGCCAGAATGAAAAAAATGCAGCAAAATACATTAAGCGAATTGAGAAAAATGGTTTAGCAGTTATAAGAGGCTATCAAATGAAAGACAGAGATAAGATAGTACGTCAGATAATCAATGAAGTAATGTGCAACTATTATGTTGATATATATGTAGTCGCAAAATATTTTGGTATCAATACTGAAAAAGTGTATGAGGCAGTAGACTTCTCAATAGATAAATTTGAAGAATTTATAAAAGATGGATTGATGAGTATTCAAGGACATGAAATAAAAGTAAACGAAATAGGTAGGTTAGTTATCAGAAATATTGCTATGAGATTTGACCCATTATTAACTGAAAAAGTTGGGGTATATTCAAAAACAATTTAATTATGAAAGGATTATTAATGGTAAATTTAGGCTCACCTGATAGTACAAGTATTAAGGATGTTAGAAAGTATCTTGATGAATTTCTAATGGACAAAAGAGTTATTGGTAAGAGTTATTTATTTAGATTCTTATTAGTAAAAGGAATTATTTTAAATTTTAGGCCTAAGAAATCTGCTGCTGCTTATAAAAAGATATGGTGGAAAGAAGGATCTCCTCTAATTGTACTATCACAAAAACTGTTTGATAAAGTTAAAAAGTTAATTGCCATGCCTGCAGCACTAGCAATGCGGTATGGTTCTATTTCTATATATAATGGAATAAATGAATTAGACAAGCAAGGAGTAAACGAAATTATTGTGCTTCCCTTATATCCTCATTATGCTATGTCATCATATGAGTCAGTAGTAGTTAAAGTTGAAGAGGAAATTGCTAAAAATTTTAGTCATATAAATACTAAATTTATTCCTGCATTTTATAATGACCCTTTATACCTTAAAGCAATGATTAATAATATCAAATCGCATTTAAAAGGTATAGATTATGATTACCTACTTTTTTCATATCATGGATTACCTGAGAGTCATATAAGAATTTCAGACCCTACTAATTTTCACTGTCAAAGAACGGGATGTTGTGAAAAAGGATCTGTAGCGCATAATACATGCTACAAACATCAAGTATTTGAAACTACAAAATCAATTGCTCAAGCATTAAACTTGAAAGAAGGTACCTACAGCAATGCGTTTCAATCCAGATTAGCTAATGAACCATGGCTAAAACCTTATACAGATTCAGAGCTTAAAAGGTTAGCGAATAAAGGTTTTAAAAAAATGGTGGTAATCACTCCAGCATTTGTAACTGACTGCTTAGAAACACTTGAAGAAATTGCTATGGAATCTAAAGAAGAATTTTTAGAAGCTGGTGGAGAAACATTTAATTATATACCTTGCCTCAATGATAATGATGAATGGGCAGATGTTATAGCTAAGTGGACTAAAAAATACTAATGAATTATTTATATTTTAAATCACTACACCTTATTTTTATGGTTTGCTGGTTTGCAGGCCTTTTTTATGTGGTGCGTTTATTTATTTACCACAAAGAAGCCCAAGAAAAAGAAGAAAGTGTAAAAGAAATTCTACAATCTCAATATGCTTTAATGAGTAAACGATTATTAAGTATTATTACCTGGCCATCAGCATTTTTAACAACCCTTTTTGGAGTTAGTATGTTAATAGTTAATCCAATTGTCTTAGAGCAAAGCTGGATGCAAGTCAAAATTTCTTTTATATTATTGTTATGGCTGTATACCTATAGCTGTCAGATCATTCTTAATCAAATAAAAATTGGACAAATAAGAACTACAGAAATAAAATTAAGAATATGGAATGAAGTAGCTACTTTGATAATGTTTGCCATCATTTTTATGGCAGTATTAAAAAATAGTATCTCATGGATATACGCTACATTATCTTTAGTTGGATTAGCAGTATTGCTAATGATTTCAATAAAAATATATAAGAAAAAAAAAAAAAATAAGATATAAATTACAAAGTTCTACTCTATAATAATGTTGTCAATTAAAAGTTTAAAATTTTCATCTTTTTTATTGCCACATAGAAATGAAATCTGTTCAAGATAATCACTGTTAAAATTTTTCATATCTAATTTTCTTCCACGAAAAGAAGCATACATTTCTTTTATAGGTATAGATACAATTTCCCACTCACCCGAAGTCTTAAATGAAAAAATATATGAGTAATAATCACCTCTATTAGATTTAATTCTGAACTGATAATCTTTTGAATCTCCTTTAATCTTAATTCTAAAATGAGCATTACCCTTAACAAATACCTTATTACAGTTAAACCTTAAAGAAGCAAAACCTCCATTATTAGCTGTTGATATTCTTCCTTGAAAAACTCCATTTCCATCATTGTCAATAATTAAATTACTTGATGAAATTCCTCCCATAACATCGTCATTAACAATTACCCATTTTTTTAAATCTGAGTTTTTATCAAAATTATAAATTATATTTTGAGACATAAGAGGATTGAGTTTAAAAATTAATAATATTAAAAAATAACATGAAATTAAAAACAGTTTTTTCATAGCACAAAATTACTTAAATTTCTGTCACTAAAATATAGCAACTTGTTCTAAAAATTATTTGACACCTTATTGAGAACACTCTTTTAAATGTTATTAAATAAATTAACAACTTCTGAATTGGTATTACATTAAGTTGTTTCTTTAAATAACTTAATCAAAAATAGAAATAAATCTATTAAAAGATTATTAAAAAAGCATGAGTGAATATTGATTAAATCTATTCGTTTTTAATTAGTTAAAAATAATTTTGGCAATGAGGAGGGAAAAATATTAAATCTTCTTCTTCAAAACTAACATAAATAACTTCTTCTTTTTTATACGGCTTTGAGCTAAATATATTCCATGTTTCCCCTCTATAGTCAGCTGTTATCATATATTCTTTTCCTTGAAAAAGAGATTTTTTAACTGTTAATGCTATATGTGATTTATCTTCTATTTTTATTTTCTCTACTCTTATATAATAAGATTCTCCATCTTTTTCGTATTTATTAATACCTCCTAGTATCCTTGCACAATAGCAATTTGCTGGTTTACAATACATTTCAACAGGGTTGTCGTATTGCTGAAGCTTTCCAGCTTTAAAAACTAAAATTTTATCAGCAATATTAAGAGAGTCTTTAATATCATGAGTTACTAAAATAGTTGTAGTTTTTGTAGCCTTAATAATTTGATATATTTCATCAATAATACTATGCTTTATACCGGTGTCTAAATTACTAAATGGCTCGTCTAAAAGTAATAGATCTGGCTCTCTTATCAACGCTCTAGCAATACAAGCTCTTTGCTGCTCTCCACCAGATAGTTCGTGCGGAAATCTTTTTGTTAAAGTAGTTAAATTTGTTAAATCTAAAATATAATCTAATTTCTTCAGAAATCTCTTAGCTAAATTAAATACAATATTCTCTTTTAGAGTTAGGTGAGGAAACAGAGGATAGTCTTGAAAAACAAAGCCAATATTTCGTTTCTGTGGTGGAACAAAAATATCTTTATTGTTTAATACTTTTTCATTAAGTTCTATAGAGCCAGAGTCTATTGATTCAAGACCAGCGATACATTTTAGAAATGTACTTTTACCAACCCCACTTTCTCCAAGGAAAGAAACAATATGTCCTTTTTCTACAGAAAAATTCAAAGAAGATATTAAAAGTTGCTCTTTTTTATAGGACTTATTAAGATTATTTACTTTTAGATGCATTTATCTGTTTGTTTATAATAGATTTTAAAACAATAAGCATTACTGCTCCAATTGATATTATTGTTAAAGAATAAACCGCTGACTCCATCAACATTTCTTCAATGGCAAACTGATATGTTTGTGTTGCTAAGGTATCAAAATTAAACGGTCTTAAGATCAAAGTAATAGGAAGCTCTTTTAAAAGATCAACAAAAGTAACAATAAACGCAATTGCAAGAGCAAGCTTATTTATTGGAAAATGAATTTTTTGAAGAGTTTTAAGAGGACCAAGCCCAAGAGTTTTTGCTGTATCATCAAAAGAATCTGGGTGTTTTTCTAGACTAGATTTTATTGGAGATTTTCCAACAGCTAAAAATCTAAAGACATAAGCATAAATTAAAACAGAAAAAGAGCCAACAAGAGAAAAAGACTGTAGCGAAGGGATTTTAGTAAAAAGAAGTATTACAGCCAAACCAATTACAGCACCAGGAATCACATAACCCAAAGAAGTTGCTTTACCAATAAAAAAGCTAATTTTTAGTTTAGATATTTTCTCAACATATAAAAATAAGAGAGATATGCATATAATTATAACAGAAGAGGAAAAAGATATACAGATTGAGTTTTTACTTAAAACATATAATATTGTAAAGTTTATTTTATCAAAGTAAAGAATACAATTATTTAACACATAAGAAAAAGGGATTAAGAATCCTACAATAAAAGGTATTGAGCAGAAAAGATATATATACAATTTTTTAATACCTGATGCTGCGTTTAGAGTTTCAATTTTAGAGTTTGTAGAATAATAAAACTTTGATTCCCTTGATAAAAATTTTTGAATGATTAAAAAAACAAAAACAACAAGTAAAAGCAAACAAGCAAGCTGAATAGCTGTATTCTCGTTACCCATAGAAAACCATGCTCTAAAGATTCCTGTAGTGTAAGTATTAATACCAAAGTACTGTACAGCACCATACTCATTTAAAACCTCCATTATAACAAGAAAAAGTCCGGAAAAAATAGCAGGTTTAGAGAGGGGTAGAATAACCTTAAAAAACAATCTTGATCCAGATAGCCCAAGGTTTTTAGACATATTTATGTAGCTTGAGCCAATAAGGCTAAAAGAGAGTCTACATGCAGTATAAATATAAGGATATAAAGCAAGCCCTAATATAATCCCAAGAATCTCTATTTGAAGATAGTCATTATTAACAAGCTCTGCTAAAGTTGGTAATTTTTTCCTTAAAAAGGATTGAATTGGACCAGTAAAACTAATAATATCACTATAAGTAAAAGCCATTATATATGTTGGTATTGCCAAAGGTAAATAAAGGGCAATATCAAAAAACTTTCTTAACCTAAAATTATAATTGCTAATAAACCAAGCAGGAATTATTCCAAAAATAAGAGAAAAAATACCAGTAAGAAAAACAAGATAAAGAGTATTTAGGCTATAGTCTAGTAAAAGAGTATTCCACAAATAAGAAAAGTCGCTTTTTTCAATATTAAATACATTTAAAAATAAAAAAAATAAAGGGAGTAATAAAACAACTGAAATAAAAAAACTAACTATTAACCACCTTTTATTATGATATTTTAATAATTTACTTATTATTTCCAAGCCGACTTGTCAAATATTTCAATCGCTTTTTTTCTAAAAACACCAAGCTGATTAAGATCTAGCTTATCTCTTTTGAAATCTCCCCAATTACTTACAATATCTGAAGGCTTCACATTAGGATTAACAGGATATTCAAAGCTAGTATTTACATACCTATTTTGGGCAGATTCTTCAGTAAGAAACTCAATCAATTTAAGTGCATTATCTTTATTCGGAGCATTTTTTGCTAGACCTATACCGGAGATGTTTATATGAGCACCTCCCTCTCCTTCACCTTGATTTGGAAAAAATACTCCTACAGATTTGCCTGCCTTTAACTCTTCTTCTTTTTCGGAAGAAAGTAATAGACCCATATAATATGAATTTACAATAGCGATGTCTCCCTGCCCAGCAGCAATTGCCTTTACCTGGTCTCTATCATTTCCTTTTGGATTTCTTGCAAAGTTTTCTACTAAGCTAGATGCCCAATTAGTTGCATCTTCAACACCTTTATTTGCAACAATAGATGATAAAAGCGCCTGATTGTAGGCGTTTGAAGAAGATCTTACAAGGATTCTTTTTTTCCATTTATCATCTGTAAGAGAAGAGTAAGTACTAAGGTCCTCAGGGTTAACACGATCCTTACTATAAACTAATATACGTGCTCTGTAAGTAATTGGCACCCAAAAACCATTTATATCTTTAAGGTCATCACTTATATTAGAATTAATTTTATCATTAGAAATTTTTTGCAATAAATCTAATTCACTTGCCTTTTGAAGTTTTCCTGCATCAACAGAGATAAATAAATCAGCTGGACTTTTACTTCCTTCATTTTTTAAACGCTCTATCAATTCGTCTGCATTAGCTTTGATAACATTAACTTTTATACCTGTTTCTTTCTCAAAAGCTTCATATTGCATTTCATCAACAGTATAATGTCTTTGACTATATAAGTTGACTTCTTTAGTCTTTTTTTGTTCGTTAATACAGCTTGAAAGCAATAATAATGTAACTATTATTAATGTTGTTCTTTTGTAGAATAAGAGAATAAGATTTGTATTTGGTGTATTTTTCATGTTTTTTTTGCAAACATAAAATATATTATCAAGAATCAGTCTAAATAAATATTTTAAATTTCAATTTCCCCTCAAAAAATATCATTATAAGCTTTCTTTTACTTTAAATTTCTTTTAACAAAGTAAAAAAATGTCTTAAATGGACTTAATAAATTCTTTAATAAAGAATCAAATTTAGAAGTATCCTTATCTACTCCAAAACTAATTCTTCCTACAGATTTAGATAAAACTAAAGTTCCTAACATCCAGTCCCAAAGCGCAAACTTTGAACCCATATTTTTGCCAAAATATTTAGGGTTATTACTATGGTGTATTTGATGTTGAAATGGGCTAATTAAGATGTATTCTAAAAATTTTGGATACTTTAATTTAACATGCGAATGCCTAAGGTTGGCTCCTAATAATAGAAAAATGAAATGAAATACATTTACACCCAAGAAAACTAACTTATCAATTTGGTGAGCTGAAAAATAATCGAATATTCCAGTAACTATCCCAAAAATTAAAATGCTTCTAATATTGTTTATAATCAATTCAAAGGGATGAATTCTATACTGTGTAAGTGGGTTTAAAAATGTTGCAGAATGATGAATTTTATGAAACTCCCATAAAAATGGTAACTTATGCATACATAAGTGAATCAAATAACTAAATAAATCATTTAGAATAGTTAGAGCAATGGTATAAAGAACTAAAGTTTGAGTAATCCCAAGAGATTCCTTAGGAAAACCAAAAGTAACAGTAAGAAATTCATCGGTGTAGAATGCAATATAAAAACCGAAAATTATATACGGTCCAATTAGAACAATTTTAATTAACGAATTAAAAAAAAATAATGAATAATCGACAAAAGCAGATTTACTAAGCCAAATCTTTTTTGGAAATAAATATTTAATAAATGATGACTTTATGCTACTTTTTTTATACACATAAAATGCCAAAAGCATTGATGTTAATAGATATAAAATATGTATTCTTTTATTGGCATTAACAAAATAAGAAAGTGACAATAATATTGTTTCTTCTAGTAAATTATATATTTCTTTAATATATTCAAATAACATATTTGCAAAGATAGCAATTAAGAATTAATCTAAATAATTATTATTTTTAATAAGTCTAAATTAAAATTTTTTATATTTTTGACGCCAAATTTAAATTAAATCAAAAAAAAAAAAATGGAAAAAAAAAATTTATTAAAAGTATTATTACTTTCAACTGTAATTGTACTTAGTTCATGTAAAAAAGACAGTCCTACACCTACAGATCCAATAGATCCAGTTGGAGTAGCAGATTGTAATAATGTCATTGATGGTATAGCTGCAATGGACGAATGCGGAACATGTCACTCTTCATATATGTATAATATGATAACACATGTGATGACTCCTGTAGCAACATACGCTGATACAAATGGACTAGAAGGAATGTTTGTGTTAGCAGGTTCACCAGCAGATATTGGCAGTAATCCTTACTGGATATCATCAATAGAAACACCAGCTGAATTCTCATTTACAGCAGATGGTTACAACACTGTATCTTATGGAGGGCAAACTGCAAGGTTAGATATGGTATCAGAAATGATGACTGCAATAGCTAGTAACGGAACAACTGCAGATGCTCTTAAGGGAATGTTCGAAAACTCAGGAAACTACTTTCAAGACGCAAATTTAAATGCGTCAACAAAACAAATTAAAAGCAAAACTGCGGCATACAGCAGTTCTAGTGTACAAATGGCTATTCATAGCTCATTTGATTCTTGGTTTACAGATTATGCCACAAACGTTGCTCCAATTGTTGGGACAACTACAATGGCGGCACCAGGAATTGCTGGAATGGCAGGAAATCGTGAGTTAAATAGTAAAGGAATGGAGTATGACCAAATTACTGCAAAAAGTTTAATTGGAGCTCTTTGTCTTGATCAAGTTGTTAATGGTTACTTAAGCGAAGTTAAAATTGGAGATGCAGTTGATAACATAACAAGAGATCCAAATGAAGATAATAATGCTACAGCAATGGAACATCATTGGGACGAAGGATTTGGCTATGTTTATGGAAAATTTGGTCCAGATAACGTAAATGGTGATTTAGGAAGTGATGGTTTATTAGGTAAATACCTAAATAAATATGACAACTACAGTGCAATTGTATTTGATGCATTTAAAAAAGGAAGACAAGCAATAAGTGAAAATTGCTCAAAAGTAAGAGATGAGCAAGCACAAATTATTAAAGAAAATCTTTCTAAAGTTGTTGCAACAAGAGCTGAAAGCTATTTAAGAGATGCTGCTGCTGCTGATGATTTAAGCGCAGATTACTTCCACGCGCTATCTGAGGGTTATGGTTTTATCTTAAGCTTACAATTCACATATACTGCTAACGGCACTCCATACTTTACAAATGCAGAAGTAAATGAGATGCTTGCTACATTAGAAGCTGGAAATGGATTTTGGGATCGTACAGATGCTGAATTAATTGAAATGGCTGACGCAATTAACGCGGTAACTGGTTTATAATAAACTCATTTAAAATTTCAAAAAGAGGAGGGCTTAAACCCTCCTCTTTTTGAAATTTTTCATTAACAAATAAAAATCATGAAATATCTATATTTAATTATAATAAGTATCTTATTTTTCGGCTGTAGCAACGGAGATGGCTCTTCGGGAGATCCAATTATCCCAACTGATAATTTTTCTAGAAATACTTTACTTGAAAACCTAACAAATAATATTATTGTCCCTGCACATATAAATTTACAGAATAAGTTAGAGAATTTAAATATTAGATTTGACAATTTTACATCTATTCAAACTCCAACAAACTTTAGTGAATTGAGGGATGCATATGTGAGTACTTATATAGCATGGCAATCTGTAGAAATGTTTAATATTGGATTGGCTGAAGAAATTGACTATGCTAAAGCAATGAATACCTATCCATGTAATACAACTACAATTAATAATAATATAAGTAGTCAAGTATATGATCTTAATATTGCGAATTGGCCAAGCTGGGCTTCTCAAGGACTACCTGCATTGGATTATATGCTATATGGATTAGATAATGACTCAAATTTAGTAATAAACAATTATACTGACTCTGATAATGGGAGCAAGTATTTAGACTATTTGCATAGTATAATCAATCAGATGACAATGAATACTGATGCTATAGTACAATATTGGCAAGCAAATAAAACTTCCTTTATTAATTCAGATGCTAATACCGCAACTTCCAGTCTAAATCTTTTAACTAACGATTTCATTTATTATTATGAAAAAGGATTACGAGCTAATAAGATTGGTATTCCATGTGGAAAATGGAATAATTATCAAATTTATGAAATAGGTGTTGAAGCATATTACAAGAAAAATATATCTAAACGTCTAGCGCTAGAGGCTCTTGACGCCTGCAAGGATTTCTTTACAGGTGTTGGATTTAATTCAAATACAATTGAGGGTCAATCATATATTGACTATCTTACTAATAATGGTGATGTGGATTTAAGCAATGACATAATAAGTGGATTAGATTTAGCAAAGGATAAAATTAATAATCTTGATAATAATTTTAGATTACAATTAGTAAACGATAATTCAAGTATGCTTGAAGCTTATGATGCTTTACAACAAGTAGTAGTTTATTTAAAGACAGATATGTTAATTAGCCTACAGATCACAGTTGATTATGTTGATGCTGATGGAGACTAAATTTTGTATAAAAAAAGCTGTCAAAATCTATGTGGATGATTAAAAAGTTAATTAGTATATTTATATTATTAATTTACTTTTCAAATTATCTAGAAGCCCAAAATTTGTTTGTAAATGGATACATAAAAGAATCTAATAGCATCAATAAAATTAAATCTGCAGAAATCTATGATCTTACAGGTAAATTATTATCTATTTCAAACAGTGATGGTTATTTCAATTTTAATACTTCTCTAAGCAGTTTAGACCTAGTAATATTTACTTCAGATTACAAAGTAAAACAGAAAAGATTAGAGATAAAAGATTCTTTATTTGTCAACATATTCTTAGAACCTCTCTTAATTAAATTAAAAGCGATTGAGATTAATGAAAAAAGAGAATCCCTATTTGCACTTGAGAGACTAGACGATGTAGTGGAAACGTCAATATTCGCTGGAAAAAAAACTGAAGTAATACTCATAAGTAAATCAAATGCTAGCTTAGCACTAAATAATGCAAGACAAATATATAGCCAAGTAGCAGGGCTAAATATTTTTCAAAATGACGATGCTGGACTTCAATTAAATATTGGTGGAAGAGGACTTGACCCAAATAGAACGTCAAACTTCAATACCAGACAAAATGGCTATGATATTAGTGCTGAAGTTCTGGGTTATCCTGAAAGCTACTACACACCTCCAGCTGAATCATTAGAAAAAATTGAAATTATTAGAGGTGCAGCATCATTACAATACGGCACACAATTTGGAGGCCTAATAAATCTTATAATAAAGAAACCTTCTCAGATTGATGGAAATATCTCCTGCACAAGAAACACAGTTGGTAGTAATAATTTCTTTAATAACTTTACTAGTGTTGATGGTTCTAACAAAACAGTGAGCTATTATGCTTTTATTAATTATAAGAAAGGAAATGGATTTCGTGAAAATTCAAATTTCAAATCAAAGAATTCATATATAAATATAACAAAAAACATAAACCAAAATCTAACCGCCTCTTTTGAATTTACCTTAATGGATTATTTAGCTAAACAATCAGGCGGGCTAAATGATAGAATGTTTATAGAAGATCCCTTACAGTCTAACAGAACAAGAAACTGGTTTAAAGTCAATTGGCTATTATATAATTTCAAGCTAAATTATGTGCAATCAGACAATACTTTACATACTATAAGCTTATTTGGTTTAGATGCGGAAAGATCTGCATTAGGATACAGATCTAATAGAGTAGACCAAGAAGATCCCTTGATGGAGAGGGACTTAATATATGGAGAATTTGATAATTATGGATTAGAATATAAAACACTTATCAGAAAAAAACTAAAGAATCTAAAAACAGCTAATTTAATAGGTTTAAAACTATATAAATCAAAGAATACAAGTCAACAAGGACCGGGGTCAAAAAGTGCTGAAGCTGATTTTAATTTTTACACAAATATATTCCCAGCTTATCCTAATCAGTCTTCATATGAATATCCTAATACAAATATTGCTTTATTTGGAGAGTCTATTTTTTATTTAAGTGAATCTTTTTCCATAACACCAGGGTTAAGGTTTGAATATATTGACACCAAAAGTGAGGGGAACTATAAAAAGATGCTATTTGATAATGCTAATAACCTTATATCTGATACTATAATATATAATAACACCCAAAATAAAAGAGATTTTGTTCTTTTTGGTTTAGGTTTATCATACAAAACAAACAAGATACTTGAATACTACGCAAATATATCTCAAAATTACAGATCAGTAACATTTGCAGATATTAGTATATTTAATCCAGCGTATGTTATTAATCCAAATATACAAGATGAAAAAGGTTATACAGCTGACATAGGAGCTAGAGGTAATATATATAATTTCATCTCTTATGATGTAAACTCTTTTTTTCTAATGTATCAAAAAAGAATTGGTTTTATTCAAAAATTACAAAACGATGGCAATATAAAAAGTGAAAGAGGTAATATTGGTGACGCAAGAATATTAGGTGTCGAATCACTAATTGATATTAATCTTTCTAGATTATTACCCAGTAATCTAAAATCAAATTATTACATTAACACCTCTTTTATCAAATCTGAATATATTACATCTGAACAAAATGGGATTATAGGGAACTCTGTTGAATTTGTGCCTGCAATAAATATAAAGACAGGTGTTAATCTAAAATATAAGTCAATAAATTCTAGCCTTCAATTCACTTACCTGAGTCAACAATATACTGATGCATCAAATTCAATAGTAAGCAACTTAAGTGGAGTAATTGGTGAGATTCCTGATTATAGTGTACTAGATATTAGTATTGCTTATGATAGAAAAATATATAAAATTGAAACTGGAATTAATAATTTGTTAAATGAATCTTACTTTACAAGAAGAGCTACAGGCTATCCTGGCCCTGGAATAATACCTTCTCCATTAAGAAACTATTACTTTACTCTTGCATTCAATATTTAGTGAAATATAAACTTGAATTAGAAGTGTTGCAACAAAATTCAATTTACTATATTTTAGAACTGATAGGTCCACTAAAAAACCCGCTCATCTGAGTGGATTTTTATTTAATAATAATTTTCTTCTCTACTGTTCCATCATCATAAATATGGAATAAGAAGGTATTTGATCTATTATTAGCTCTTCCTAACACATCTATACATTTAATTAACTTTTTATTACTATTAAGTGTATTAATTCCTGATGAAATATCATTGCATAAGACCTCAACTTCAATATCATAAAAGAAGTAATAATAATTTAATGGGTCAGTATTCGCACTAGAACTTGTAATATTTATAGCAGAAGCTATATCATAAGGATAGTTTGCATTTGAATTGTTTCTGTATAACCCTGACACTTGTAAGGCGCCTTGCGAAACACCTAACTGAATATCATTAGCAATAGGAACATTAAGATTTAAATCAATTGTTTGCTGGCCTGAAAATACAGTTAATGTGGTATCATCAATCACTATCCCCCCACTATTTCTTAGCTCAAACGTGATAGTATTATTAGATTCTGAATAAATCATAGCTGATTTAATAATACATTCTTTTGATGCATTTAAATTTAAATGTTGGTCACCATTAAAAAAACCACCACTTGCAAAAGAATTATCTAAAGCTCCGCCAAAAGCTACAGTAGTGTTGGCATTAGGATCAAAATTAGATGCAGACGCATTAGTGCAACCAAGTACAGGAGTAATACAAGATCCATCGTCATAACACGATAAGTTATTATAGTTTAATGCTAAAGGGTCGGTACAGCCAGAAACATAACAACAACTTCCATCATCTGTTGTTGCAAGAGATGAAAAATTAAAAGCAGTATTATCAGTACAACCACAATCTTCACTTAATTTATAGCTATATACAGTAGTAGGATATATACCAATATTAGTATTCCAATCTTGCCCAAGTAAGAAGTAAACATTACATCCTACAACAAAATTTCCTGGAGCCCATATAGCCCCTCCGGGATGCGATTGTAGCTGATTCCATGAATCATTTAATGGATTATACTCCCAAAACTCACCACTAGATAATGGTCCATGATCATCACCATCTCCACTTAGAATATATCCCTTACCATTATATGAAAATTGAGTTCCTGCAACTCTTGCTTCTGAAGGAAAATTTGCCATTTGCGTCCAGATATCATTAATTGGGTCATATTTAAAGAAATCATTATAAATATATGAGCCAGTAGAATTACTTCCAGGACCCGGATTACTACCATGACCGAAACCAACATAAGCATAATCCCCAATACCAAAGTAGAATGGATGATGCCTCTCATTAGCTATAAGATCACTCTTTTGCACCCAAATATCTGTTAAGATATCGTACTCCCACCAATCACGTAAATTACCATTACCATTACCACCACAACCCATATATATTTTATTATTTACAGCAACCATAGCTGGGTGCTGCCTACCATCACCAGGAAAATTTGATTTTTGATTCCAGACATCATTATCCATATCATATTCCCACCAATCTACAGGGTACTGCCCATTAGAAGTAGACCCAAAACCTATGTATGCTTTATTTCCTACAGCAACTCCATAACTATATCCCCTACCAGTAAAAGGGATATCTTGTAACTGTACCCACAAATCATTGGCTTTATCATACTTATATACATCATCTAAGTAACTTCCTGAAATAACAAACCCATATTCATCATTTCCAAAAGTAATTGGGTGATGTCTGCCATCACCTGGAAAATTAGATGACTGATTCCATGCCTGACAAAAGCCAAATAAAGGGAATATAATTAAAACGATTTTTAGTAATTTTTTCATAATTGCAAATATATTATTTAACACTTAATTAAAACCATTAGTTACTTATAATAAATTAAGAATTTATTTTACTAAGTGTCTTTCTTTTTTGCTCATTTTTTATAATATTTATTTAACCTTTCTCTTGCTTTTATAATTTTAGGCAATACTATTAGTTTACAATATTGCTGATCTTTATTTAATTTATAATAATTTTGATGATAGTCCTCGGCTTTATAAAATTCTTTAAATAACTCAGTCTTTGTTACAATTTTGTTATCAAAAACATGATTGTCTAGATGCTTAATATTTTCTTTTATAATTTCTTCCTCAATTTGATTGTTAAAAAAAATAATTGATCTATAATGCTCACCTCTATCATTGCCTTGTCTATTTAATGTTGTTGGATCATGTGTTAAGAAGAAAATCTCTAATAACTGCTCTAAGCTAATTTTTTTTTCATCATAAGTTATTTTGCAAACTTCAGCATGTTTAGTTTTACCACTGCTAACCTGCAGATATGAAGGATTTTTAACTTCGCCACCAGAATAACCACTAATTACTTCTATAACTCCTTTCACATCTTCAAATACAGCTTCAACACACCAAAAACAGCCACCGCCAAAATAAATAGTATTGATATTTTGAGGTTTATCTATATTCATTGTCATAATGTTAAGGATAAATAATATTGATAGTAATTTCATTTCTTCTATTTAAAAATTTATAAGGTGAATTGTAAACTAATAATTCAAACTTATTATCATGCTTTATATTCTCTCTCTCTAATATATTTTTTAATTCTTGTATTTTCTTTTTTTCAATATTTTTATTAGAATATCCAGAATATTTAATAGCAGCTTTAGTACATGAAGCAATAGTCATAAAATTAATTTTAGGATTATTTGCTTTAGGGAGGTTATCTAGAGTGTAATTACTGGGCATCCTAAAGATCATCTCTCTGTTACCATATAATTTCATAGTTACAGGAGAAGTCATCTCAATACTTGCATTTTCAGAATTATCCCCAAAAATATATCCCGCTAGATTTCTAAAATAATTGTTCCTTTCTGTTTTATTATCTGAATAGTAACTTGCATTTACAGACTCTTTATACTGCCTAATCTCAACATCATCTACCCTATGCAATATAGAATATTGTTCTTTTTCAATATTAAAATCTTGACTCTTAAAGGAATAAATTAGAAGTAATACGGCTGCTATGATCATAATCAATAAAGTTTTTTTCATAATTGTGGATTATTAAATATGTCATTAATTTTCTTTTGTCGAAACATGAAGATTTTAAATAGTTTTTTTCTAATGAACATCTTGTGCATTAATTTTCCTAAAATATAAAATGGTACTTTATATTTTACAATATCAATAATATCTGTAGTACCATCACTATTACTTTTAAAATGATGTTCATGGTGCCACATCTTATATGGGCCAAAAATTTGATTATCAACAAAATAGGACCCTTCTTTCACTTGAGATATTTCCGTCACCCAATTAAAGTTAATCATTTTAAAAGGCTTGATCTTGTAAGAGATTATCTTTCCACCATAGAAATCATCAGATTTACCTGAAATAATCTTAAACTCAACATCTTCAGGTGTTAGCTTGTTAAGGTTACGGGGTTTTCTAAAAAAATTCCATAATAAATCTTTTTCTTTAGCTACGGTTTGCTTTGCATATAAGGTATATAAACCTCCTGCATGTTTAATAATTTGTACACTCATTTTTTATTTTCTAGTTTTTCTATTTCAGATAATACTCTACTTGCTTCAGCAGTTTTAGCATCACTTTTAGCTCTATTATATTTTGATAGATTATACGCTTCTTCTATAAGCACCTTATACTTATCCTTTAACTTCTGTACTTTAGTTTTTTTCTTAAAAAAATTAAACATAGCTATGTTGTTTGGTTAATAGATTTATTATGCTCATATAGAGAGAATTAACCTTACTATATTAATTAAATATTGATCGGTTGGATAAGTAGGGTCTATATTATTAATTACTGTCATCTGTTAGAATTATTTAAAAAAGGATCGTTAACTCTTGCATAAGGATATTCCGCAATTTTATCTAAACTATAGTAAGTGTTTAATCCACCTACACCTATACTATTTAATAATTCAAGTTGAATATTTCCATTCTCATGAATTGCACTATCAGGCACATAAAGCCTTTCAACAAGACCAATAACTAAACGGCATCCATTAGATCTTATTAATTGAATATCCTCCAAATTTAAACCAATTTTAACATAACTTTCTTTCACATAAGGGGCCTGAAAATTATTTAAATATTCCGCTGTGAATTTACATTTTTGAAATTCTGATTCATTCTTATCAAATTTAACAGATGTGTAATGAGATCTCTCTATCATATCTAAATTAACATGATTAATTGTAAATTTATTTGTTTCAATAATATTTTCGTAAGTATCTCTTGTATTATATTTTGCAGGCCTTAATATAAATCCCATTAATGGTGGATCACTTCCTATATGAATAATAGAACTAAAAATGGCAAGATTTTCTATAAAATCACTAGAAATAGTACCTATTAGATTTGCAGGACTAATACCTGTAATAGAATTCATTAAGTTAATTCTATCTACTTTTTCTAATTGCTGAATACCATCCTTATTTAGATACATATAAAAACCTTTTTAAATTAATCTTGAATCATAAGCCCAGTGAAGTAATGCTTGCCTTTGTTTAATCCTACAGTTAAGATCACCTATTTTACAATTCTTTTTCAAAGACCCAACATGTCTTTTCATAGCTTTCCACCTTTTAATTTGACGTAAATCTTCCTTTTCTAATCTTCTGCCCATAAAATACCTACAGTACCACTGAAACCAACCCCTAGGATCTTGATCAAATATCCAACCTTTATCAAGCCAGTGCTTTAGTGGAAGTGAAGCATTTACTCTAAAAAAATTAAGTTCAATATTCTTTTTACCTTTAGAAATTTTAGCCTCTTCATACCAAGAAGATGGAAATTCTAAAACACAATCTGTCATATACTTACCTCCAAAAACCCCTAACTTTAACATTTCAATTGGGGTAAGATCTGGAACAAATTCACTATCAAAATTTTTACCTGCTGGCTGTGTTAAGAAATACTTGTAATTAGATTGCATTAAATCATTAACTATTACTTCTTTCATAATTTATTTTCTTAATG
>Ga0315315_10001756_pt1 | contig 19892 bp, 13 predicted proteins | sample M140m3416metaG_FD_203699 | JGI IMG/M metagenome (GOLD analysis project Ga0315315, IMG submission 203699) | Ammonia-oxidizing marine archaeal communities from Monterey Bay, California, United States - M1 40m 3416 | ecosystem: Environmental > Aquatic > Marine > Intertidal zone | place: USA...
AGTTTGGTATTTGCGTTAGTAGCAAAATCCCCTACACGTATAATATAATATAATTTGTCTGTAAATATCATGTATATAATTAATATGAATGTTATTAATTATATATATAAAAAAGTCTTCATATGATTAATAAAAATAATTAAAGTAGGTTAAACAGGATTGATAGATGAAAAATATTGAATAACAACCACTACGCCGGCAGTTCCATCGTTGCCTCCTTCATTACCCTGATTACCTTCTTTACCCCCCATACCACCAGCACCATATGATGTATCAAGTATATTTAAATTATGTGTAATCGTTCCTCCTGCTGTATTGGATGACCAACTTAATGGATAATCCTCGGCGAGATCTCTTGTCCCAGTGCCGTTATTGCCATTACCTACCGTGTAGGTACTGGCTGACGTTCTATAAGTAAACGCAGGGTTTGGTGTGGGAGCACTACCGTGGTAAGGAGCAGTAGAGTCTCCATTCGTGTCATGCCCTCTGACTGTGGGGTCTTTAGCTCTATAACGTATGGTGCTTGAACTGTTCTTCGAGTAGGCTTGTTGATATTCATTGTTACCGGGACCCGAAGTACCAATACCAGAATCTATAATTGCCGCAGTCCCTCTCGCTGAATTCCATCCAATCCAACCACCACTTCCACTACCACCTCGGTATGCTGTTATTAGCGGGTCAGTCGGGTCATCACCATCTTCAACTTTTACCCAACTATGATCGCCTAACTCACCTTTTAGTCCACACCTATCCCACTTTCCAGATAGTATCTGATTCCAATTTTGCCCACCAGCACCACCTTTACCAACTTGAATTTGAAGAGTAGTTGTATTAGGCAATTGGTCCCTATTATAAAGCACAAACCCTACTCCTCCTGAAGAACCACCAGAACCAGCACCCATACGACCACCTTGCCACCCTCCTGAAGAACTATATGCCCAACCTCCCCCGCCGCCACCACCGCCACCACCGACAGCAAAAATACCTAATTTCGTCCAACCAGGTATTAATGGTACATTGGAGTATATTTTAGTGGCAGTATTATTATCAACAGTATAAATAGTATAATAAGGCGCAATGCGTGTACCGATATCGATATTAGTTATTTTATATCCAATCGGTCCAACAACAGCGTGAGGATAATCACTATAATCATTACCATTTGTATAATTGTAAGAAGCATCGATCAATATTCCTTTACTAAAATATTTCAAACCATTTCCACGATTTTTATATTCTGTAAATTCTAAATATTTATCACTATTAGTATCAGGTTCATAATGAGCAACAATATCTCCATTTTTATAAAAGTAATTATCAAAATGATTATAATGCAAAATAAAATTAGAATGAAATCTGTATCCTTGTTCTGTGGTATTCCAGTCCAAAACAAAGCGGGGAACTCTTAACATCACTCCAACCGCAGGAGCAACAGTAGAAGTAAAGGCATTTAATCCAATGCTAGTTACTGAAAGGGGTATACTACCTCCGGTTAAATTACCAATAGAATCAGCAAAAAGTGATTCGGGAATACTGACAAACTCAGAATTACTGGGTAAAGTAAAAGATTCCAGATTAGACAATCCTTGAAAAGCACGGGCACCAATAGAAGTAACACTATTAGGAATAGTAATAGAAGTTAAATCGGTATTTCGAAAAACATCATTACCAATGGTTTCTAATAAAGAATTTGCTTCAAAAGTAACTTGAGTTAAATCAGTACAATCGCGAAAAGTATCGTCCTGAAGTTGAGTAATAGTATTAGGAATAGTAATAGAAGTTAAATTGGTATTATAAAAAGCGCCCCCAAGAATAGAAGTAATAGTATCGGGAATAGTAATAGAAGTTAAACCACTATTTTGAAAAGCAAAAGGATTAATCGTTGTTAAAGAAGAAATTTCTTCAAAAGTAACCGACTCTAAATGAGTACAATCTTTAAAAGTATTGTCCCGAATTATAGTAACACCGCTGGGAATTTCAATACTCGTTAAACCACTATTTCGAAATGCTCCCTCACCAATAGAATCAATAGTATTAGCAAGATCAATAGTTTTTAGTTTCCCTACGTCTTCAAACTCATTACTGGCAATACTAGTTAGTGAATTAACAGTACTGTAGGTAAAGAGAATATAATGTAATTCATCAAAAATATCATTAATTTTAGATTCATTCCAATAATCATTATGAGAATAAATAGTAATTTTACTATTTGCGACTGTGCCAACACCAAAAAACACATCTATTCCTAATGAAATTTGGTTTTGGTTAGACGAAAAAGAACTTATTCGATCACCAACGTAACGATGTATAGTAACATCGATTAAATTAGTACAACCTTTAAAAGCGTTTGCGCCAATAGAAGTAATACTATTAGGAAGATCAATCTTTGTTATACCAGTAATATCCGAAAAAGCAGAAGTACCAATAGTTTCAACAGTATCGGGAATAGTAATAGAATTTAAACCGCTATTTTTAAAAGCAGAATTACCAATAGAAGTAAAGGTAGTGTGAATAGTAATCCCTGTTAAACTACAACTCTCAAAAGTGCTATCAGGAATCGTTGTAAAACTACTATTTGATGGTAAAGTACAAGTACCTAAACTACCACAATTTTTAAAAACAGAAGTACCAATAGAAGTAACAGTATCGGGAATAGTAATGCCCGTTAAACCACTACTTAGAAAAGCAGAATTGCCAATAGAAGTAACACTATCAGGAATAGTAATAGAAGTTAAACCACTACAACTATCAAAAGTGTTATCAGGAATCGTTATAAAATTACTATTATTTGATGGTAAAACACAAGACTCTAAACTACCACAATCCTTAAAAGCAGAAGTACCAATAGTTTCAACAGTATTAGGAATAGTAATAGTATCCGTTAAAACAGTATTTTCAAAAGCAGAATTGCCAATTGATACTAACGAAGAAACTGTTTCAAAAGTAACAGTTCCTAAACTACCACAATTTTTAAAAACAGAAGTACCAATAGAAGTAACAGTATTGGGAATTGTAATGCCCGTATTGGGATTTGTAATGCCCGTTAAACTACTACAATTCTCAAAAGTGTTATCAGAAATCGTTATAAAATTACTATTATTAGATGGTAAATTACAACCCTCTAAACTACCACAATCCTTAAAAGCAGAAGTACCAATAGTTTTAACAGTATTAGGAATAGTAATAGTATCCTTTAAAACAGTATTTTCAAAAGCATTATTACCAATAGTTTCTAACAAAGAATCGGTTTCAAAAGTAACAGTTCCTAAACTACCACAATTTTTAAAAGCAGAATTACCAATAGAAGTAACAGTATTAGGAATAGTAATCTTTTCAATATCTGAAAAATTTAGAAAAGCATTATCGGCAATACTAGTAGTTCCGTCAATAATATAGTAATGACAAATCGAAAAATTATTATTAATTTTAGATTCATCCCACTTAGTATTAGAATAAATGTCAATTGTACTAGTGGTGTTTATATTGTCAAACGGAGTTGTTCCTAATGTAATTTGTGTACTAGTATTATCATCAGTGTATCGATGTATTGTAACATTGATTAAACTACTACAACCATTAAAAGCATTATCACCAATAGTTTCAACAGTATTAGGAAGAATAATAGATTTCAATCTTGTTTCGTTTTCAAAATCATTATTAGGAATACTAGTAGTTCCGTCAATAATAATGTAATTAACTTTACTAAATCTATAACTACCATAAAAATTAGTTGAATACCAATGGTTATTAGAATAAATAGTAATTTCACTTGTGTGCTTTACATACAGAAACGAAAATGCTCCTAATTCAATTGGTGAATTATTAACATCATCATTAGGGTATCGATGTATAGTAACATTGTCTAAATAACTACAACTCCTGAAAGCATTACTACCAATAGAAGTAACTGTATCGGGAATATCAAGACTTTCTAAATCAGTATCTTGAAAAGCTTCCTCACCAATGGTTTTTAACGAAGAATCATCTTCAAAAATAAGTTCAGTAATATTACAACCCTCAAAACATTTGTTTCCAATTGTAGTAACTTTATTAGGAATAGTAATAGTACCCGTTAAACCACTGTTCGAAGAGGAAGAGCAATTAAAGGCGTCATTACCAATTGTTGTTAATAAAGAAAGATCTTCAAAAGGAAATGAAGTTAATTTCACAGATAGAGCAAAAGCAGAATTACCAATGGTTTCTAATAAAGAATTTGCTTCAAAAGTAACAGTATGTAATTCTATACATTCATTAAAAGCAGCACTACCAATGGAGGTAACACTTCGAGGAATTTCAATACTCTCTAACGCTCTACACTCTTGAAAACACCCTGTCGGAATTGTTGTAAGATTGTTAGGTAAAATATATTTTGTAACAATATTTCTCCCTGCCTGACGAAAAGCACGAGTACCAATGGAAGTAATATGATCTGGAATCTTAATTTCATTTTCAGTATAAGTATCAATCGTAGGACTAGAAATTTGTTTTAAATCAAAACATGTTCCGAACGCAGCCTCGCCAATAGAAGTAACACTTTCGGGAATATGAATACTTTCTAAGTCACCGCATAGATAAAAAGCCTCATCACCAATAGAAGTAACGCCATCGGGAAGCACAACGGAAATCAAATTCGATGTTTGTTTAAAAGCATTATTAGGAATACTAGTAGTTCCGTCAATAATAATGTAATGTAATTTATCAAAATTATTATTAATTTTATCTTCATCCCACTTAGTATCAGAATAAATAGTAATTTCACTTGAGGCATTTATATTGTTAAACGGAGTTGTTCCTAATGTAATTACTGAATTATTAACATTATCATCAGTGTATCGATGTATAGTAACATTGATTAAACTACTACAATCAAAAAAAGCAGAATTACCAATAGAAGTAATACTATTAGGAAGAATAATACTCTCTAAACTGGTACCATTAAAAGCATTATCACCAATAGTTTCAACACCATCAGGAAGAATAATAGATTTCAATTTTGTTTTATTTTGAAAGGCATTGTTAGGAATACTAGTAGTTCCGTCAATAATAATATAATTCAATTGAGCAAAATTATCATTAATAGTAGATTCATCCCAATAACCATTAGAATAAATAGTAATTTCACTTGAATCGTGTATGTCTTTAAAAGTATTCTGACCCCCAAATGTAATTGGTGTATTAGTATTATCATCAGTGTATCGATGTATAGTAACAGTAGTTAAATCACTACAATTTTGAAAAACATAATTACTAATGGAGGTAACACTTCGAGGAATTTCAATACTCGTTAAACCACTATTATAAAAAGCATTCTGATATATGTGTGTTAACAAAGAATTTGCTTCAAAAGTAACTGAAGTTAAATTACTACAACCATCAAAACACCAACTACCAATAGAAGTAACATTATCAGGAATAGTAATAGATGTTAATGCCGTACATTTTTTAAAACTAGAAGTTGGAACAGATGTAAAATTTGTATTAGATGGTAAAATACAAGATACTAAAGACGTACAATTCTGAAAACAGTTACTATCTATTTGTTTAACACTGTTAGGAAATACAATATTGGTTAAAGAAGTAGAATTATTGAAACGACCAATTAGTTCTACCTGAGAGGTTTCTTCAAAAGTAACAGAACTTAGATTAGGACAAATATCAAAATCAGGAAGAGTACCAGTATAGTTGTTGGTAATGAAAAGAGAATTTATATTAGATTTATTGGTGAAATCAGCAGCGCTGGTGGAGTTGTCCAGAATATAATGATATTGAGTAAAAATATCGCCATTATCATTAATTTTATCTTCATCCCAATACTTTTGAGAGTAAATAGTAATTTCACAAGAGGCGTGTATGTCTTTAAACACATCTGTTCCTAATGTAATTAGTGTATTAGAAGTATTATCACCAGGGTAAGGATGTATAGTAATATTGATTAAATTACTACAACCGTTAAAAGCATTATTACCAATAGAAGTAATAGTATTAGGAAGAACAATGGATTTCAATTTTGTTTTATTTTGAAAGGCATCAGCAGCAATAGTAGTAGTTCCATCAATAATAATATAATTCAATTGAGCAAATTTATTATTAATTTTAGTTTCATTCCAATAGTTATTAGAATAAATAGTAATTTCACTTGAGGCGTGTATGTCTTCAAACACATCTGTTTCTAATATAATTGGTGTATTAGAAGTATTATCACCAGGGTATCGATGTATAGTAACATTGATTAAATTACTACAACCTTTAAAAGCGTTTGCGCTAATAGAAGTAATACTATTAGGAAGAATAATACTCTCTAAACTGGAATTTTTAAAAGCACTTGCGCCAATAGAAGTAACAGTATCGGGAAGCACAAGAGAAGTTAAATAAAGATTATTTTCAAAAGCATTATCACCAATAGCAGTAGTTCCATCCGAAATAGTATAATGAAAATTCATTTTTTCTAATGCGGCGGTAGTAGTAGCAAATTTATTATCCTGAATAAAAGAATCATTTTCAATATGAATATTTAAACCATCACCGTCATAACCTTCAAATATTTTGTGTTCTGTTCCAGAATTAAAACCCGGGTTTACACACCTAAATTCAGTTAATTTATGACAATTCTGAAATACGTTATTACCAAACGTTGGACCTCCACTGGAAATATGAAATTTTGTGTTTAAATTCTCACAACCCTTAAATATCTCATTTTTACTGATGATTTGATTACTGAATGTCCAAGTACCAGGATTATTAATAATGTCATCATAATTATCAGGAATAGCAGTTAAATTATGAGTTATAGAAATTAAGTTTGTACAACCCTGAAAAATACTAGCAGATGTAAATTGTTCGATTGAAGTTAAATCTATTGTCCTTAAAGCAGTACAACCCGAGAATACGCTTCCATTTAATTTATTCAATTGTGAATTTTCTGCAAAAGTAACAATTTGTAAACTCGTACAATTTGCAAAAACACTCCATCCTATAGAAGATACACTATCGTTAAATAAAAAAGTTTCAAGACCGGATCCGTTAAAAACTGACCCCCAAAGTTGTATATTTTTATTATTATTGTTTGCCTTCGTAGGAAAATTAAAACTTTTTAAAGATGTACAATTTTGGAATATATTTCGGTATACAAATCTAAGGTTACTATTATTTTGAAAGGTACAACTTACCAAGTTCGTACACCCATGAAAACAGTATGCGTCTATACCGTTCGTAGTGTTACTTCCTAGTTGTACAACACTACTGGGAATAACAATAGAAATTAAACTAGTACATCCGTCAAAAATCCTATCACTTAAAAATGTAAAGTTTGTATTATTGGGTAAAGTACAAGATATTAAATCCGTACAACCTTGAAAAGCCCACATACCAATAGATTCAACATCATCAGAAATAGTAATAGTAGTTAAACGTTCATAATCTTTAAAGGCGTTGTCATTTATACTAGTAGTTCCACTTGGAATGGTGTATCGTAAATCAAGTTTACTTTGATCGCTCTCTGGCATAAAATAATCAAGGGGAATAGGAGTACTGCTTTCAACATAAACAATTAACACATCGCTACTATATGAATTAAATATTGTAGGACTATCATTTGGATTACTCACAGAACCATTAATATAAAGAGTAGTTATGTTATTACAAGTCATAAACGCATTAGAATTGATAGTAAGACTTGTTGATATATTTTGAAAATTAAGAGTGTTTCTTAATTCAGAACAAGATTTAAAAGCATTTTCGCCAATGGTTAATGATGATGTAGGTGCCCATGTATCAACAGAATCACCAGTAATGGAGAATAATTCACCACAACCAAAAAAAGAGTTACCACCTATAGTTTGTATAGTAATAGGAATATTAATGTGTTTTAGTGAAGTACAATCCTCAAAACAATTATCTCCAATAGTAATTACATTACTGCTGTTTGTAGTATAAGAAAGATTAACTTCTACGAGTATAGGTCTAATAACATTTGAATTAATAGTAATAGTTCTTCCATCATCACTTAATCCATTAAATTTATTAAAATGATTTATAGATGTAACGGTACTATCAACAAATACTTTAATTTCTGGTGTATAACCATCATAACAAAAAAGATTAGTAAAATGATTACTTATTTTATTATTAACACTAGTCTCATTGACTAAATCCGTAATAGTAAATGTAATTTCCAAATCTCCCATTTTAACATATAATTAGAAAGAAAAATAAAAATGGTAACATAAAGTTCTCAAAAATATAAAATTGATTTGATTATAAAAAATAATATAATAAAAACAATAAACATGGAAGTATTACCGATTGAATTAAAAAGATTGATCCATTCATATATTTATGAAGAATGTTGCATAAATATATGGGAAAACGAAAAACCATTAAAGGAAAGGTTATATGAAATGGTAGATTATTATGATGAGGAAAGTATATTAGAATGGATGTTAAATGAAGTATTTATTAATTTACCAAAATATAATCATTTAAAAAACGACTATTTTTATAGATCAAAAGAGAGAATAAATGGAATTAAAACATACATAATGGAATTAATAACAATAGATAATGAAAAAATAATTGATGAAATAATAAGAATTATGAACAAGGAGAAGGAAGAAAAAAATTATAAAGAATTATATAAGTTATACATAAATTATCTATATATGTATAATGAAATGTATTAAGGTTGGTGAATATAAACACAATGAAAATTGTTTTCAATATTAACGATTTGTTGAGGTGAGAAAAAGGGTACAGGTTTTCTATCGGTAATAATACTTTTGCATAAAAGAGTATTTTTTGTTTTATCGATCCAAGTTTTTCCGCCGGAATTATGAATAATAAAAGATCCCCCAGGTGCTTTCATAATATGTTTATCGCCATTTTTTTTAGAATATTTCCAAGCGTCAGAACTATATTCTTTACCTTCGTTAGTTTGTCGTAATCGTCCACTTTCAGTACAACCGACACATTTAAATTCATCATCATATTCACAGTCTACTCCGGTAATATGTTGATAAATATTTAATCCGATCCAACTTTTGGAATCATTAGCAATATCAATGTATTTTTTGTATTTATTACTACAAGAAGAACTGCCAGGTAAAATTTCACAACTCCCTAGAGTTTCCGGAACGTACAAACTAAAATGTAAACGAGAATTATTAGATTGTTTTTGTTTTTTTAAATAATCAATAATATAATTTTTGATAGTGTCTGAATTAAACATAGATTTTTGTGTTAAACTGATACCAGCAAGAACAAGATTTGTAAATCCTCCATAACCTTTATTTTTAACGGCGCGTACGATAAATTGGTAAATTTGACAAACTTCTCTATAAAGTCCCCCATCAATGGAGAGAAAAGTTTTGGGGAAATCTTTAGAAACGATATTAAACATACGAATAATAGATTTTGCCCAAAAAGTTTTGCCGGAAGCGCTGGGTCCAAACCCCATAATTAGACGTGTTTTGTCAACATTATCATTACCGATAAAAGAAATAGAAATAATATTTTTATCATCATTCCAAATACCAGAAATGGATTGTACATCGTTATCATGAATAACAAATTGAACAAACCCATCATCCATAGAAATAATAGAATTGGTTAATAAACGTAAATAGTAAGCAGTAGAATTAAGTTCATATTGTAAATATTGTCTACATAACTTAAAACAGTCGCGATTACATTGTATCCATTCTTTTTTTAAAACAGAATTATTTTTATCAATAAGAGTATTATTTTTAATAGATTTCATTTTAAAAATTTCTCTTTTTGCTTTGACAAAATAAGGTACATCGCCGAAAGATTTTTCATAAATGATGGTTTTAAGTTGTTCATTTGTATACTGTCCATCATGAGATTTAATATGTAAATTATCTAAATAATGATTAATATAGTTAGAATTGCCTCCTTTTAAAGATTTTGTTTTATTAAAATGATTACTTTTCTTTTTTTTGGTAAATGTAGTTTTCATAATAAAGTATATATTATAAAAACAAAAGATTATTTAATTAAACTAGTATTAACTTGGTTATTAACTTGTACAAAAGTGGTACATTTTGCCATTTGTTTAATAGAAATAGCGTTAATGTAAGCGCAGGTGCTTCTTATGCCTCCGAGATAATCAAGAACAGTATTTTCTAAAGATCCTTTATATTTAATTTTAATTTCTCTACCTTCCGACGCTCTATACGATGCCATCTTGCCATAATGAATATTCATAGCAAGTTTTGAACTCATACCATAAAAAGATTTAAATTTTTCGCCATTTACTTCAATAATATCGCCTGGGTTTTCATCATGTCCAGCAAAAGCACCTCCAACCATAACTAAATCGGCACCTCCTCCGAAAGCTTTTGACATATCTCCGGGGCAAGTAATTCCACCATCGCCAATAATAAGACCACCTACACCATGTGCGGCGTCCGCGCATTCAATAATTGCTGACAATTGAGGCATACCAACACCCGTTTTAGTACGTGTAGTACAAACGGATCCAGGTCCAATACCAATTTTGACAACATCGACCATACCGTTTAAAATAAGTTCTTCAACCATTTCTCGTGTAACAACATTACCAGCAACAATAATTTTATTAGGAAATAATTTTCGAACGTGTGCGGTAAATTCTACTAATTTAGTAATATAACCATTAGCAATATCAACGCAAATCCAATTACAGTCAACAACATCAAATACAGATTTAAGATATTCAATAGAAGAATCGCTAATGCCGGTGGACACCATAAAAAAATTGGGATCAAGAGAATATTTATCAAATGCGTTTTTATAATCATCAGGTGTATAAAATTTATTCATAGCAGTAATAATGCGGTGTTGTCTTAATACATTATAGACTTCAAATGTCCCAGTAGTATCCATATTTGCGGAAATAATGGGAACTCCAGTCCAAGAAATAGTAGAATATTTAAATTTAAATTCACGAGTAACAGAAACTTCAGATCGACTATTGATGGTGCTGCGTTTAGGTCGTATTAAAACGTCCGAAAAATCCAATTTAGTACCAGTTTCAATTTTATTCATATAACAAATATACGAATAAAATATTTAAGTTGTTTCTAAAAATGAAATATAATGTTAAAGAATAAAAGTGAAGCAATAAATAACAATTAAAAAATATTAAATATTTTACATAATAAAAAGTTATTCATCCAGATATAGATGATATTCGTGAAATAAATCTTCATCATCGTCATCATCGGACGGGAATCCTGAATATTGTGAAAATTCATCATCAGATAAATCAAAATCATCGTCATCATCTTTATATTTTTGTATATTACGTTGACGAATGTCATCTATAGAATTAATTTCAAATCGTGGTGGTGATGGAGGGAGTTTTAATTTACTTTCGTCTAAAAGATTTGGATGTATTAAATACAACCGATTTTGAAGTCGTTTATCATCTAAAACAACCGGTGTTTCACAAATAGAAATTGTAGGTATATGAATATCTTTTTTAATAACGTCAGCAAATTTAAACATTTTATTTTCAGTCATGATATAATTATAATTACAATAGAAAATTTTTGAATAATAACATCAATTTTTTATAATTTTGAAAACATAATATATAGTTTATATATAATGTTGAAAAACGACAACTGTGGGTGTGACTGTGAAAAATGTAAATGTAAATTATCTAATATGCAAAAATGGAAATATACATTAATAACAACAATAATATTTATTTTAGTAATATTACCAATAACATATAAAATAACCAATTTATTATTGGGTAAATTAATAGGAAAATTATGCGATAGTAATGGTTGTCCAACACAAATAGGACTAATAATACATACAGTAGTATTTACTTTATTATTAAGATATATAATGGAATAATGAAAAAAATATATATTTATATATTTTTTTGAAAAGTAAAAGTCTCTTTATATGATAAGTATGAAATATTATGATCATTTAATAACAAATTTTTATAAAGAGAACAAAACAGATTTATTAACATATACAATAGTGGTATTAACTTATTTATCTTTTCAAGGAATAGCAATGCCAAATGTATATGGAAAATTATTTGAAAAGTTTGAATCAACAAAGGCATTTCCAAATATATTTGATTTGAAAAAGAATTTTCAAGAAAAGAACATAGGATTTATATTAATAATATTGATTATTTTATGGTTAATTGTATTAGGTGGTGATGCGGTAAAGAATTATTATGAATCAATATTAGTACCCGAATATTTAGCATTTATACGAGAAATAATTTATTCAAAAACCGTAGAAACATTTAAAATTGATTATAGTGAAATGAAAACCGGAGATTATTTATCACGTGTAATGGAATTAGCAAGAAATTTCAAGGATTTATTTCAACAAATACTAGGTAATTTTGTGCCTGATTTTACCATAGCAACTATAATGGTTTTTTATTTATTATATATTAATACAAGTATAGGATTAGTGATATTAACAGGATATATATTATGTATTATTATTCAATTGATAGCAGGAAAAAAATTAATAGACTTGGTAAGTAAAAAAGAGAATTTTTTTAATGGTGAATTGAGTGAAAATTTACAAGATAGTTTGGATAATTTAATGAATGTGTATATTAACAATGAGTCGGAAAATCAAATACAAAAAAACACCGACTTGGAGGAACAGAATAAAGAAAAGATGAAGGAAATTATGCATATAGAAAGTATGGTAATTCATATAACTCATTTTATAACATTATTAACATATATGATTTGTTTATTTGTATTGTATAATTTGGTAAAAAATGGTAGTGTAAGTGGAAAACAGGCAATAGTAATAGTATTAATATTAGGGGAATTTTTAAATAATTTTATGTATGCTCTCCGAACATTTATTCATCAAATAGTTTATAAAATGGGTATTATTCATGGATCCAAAGATTTTATGGATAAAATATTCACAGAAAAACCAAAAGGGACAAAAAAAAATATAATAACAAAAGGAAAAATTCAATACAAAGATATAAAATATCGTTATGATAAAACGAAAGAAGAATATTTGTTTAATAAATTTAATTTGACGATAGATGGTGGTAAAAAATATGCTCTAGTAGGTCGTGCTGGAACAGGTAAAACAACTATTATGAAAATGTTAATCGGTTTACACAAAATAGAAAATGGAGAAATTCTTATTGATAATGTAAATATTAACGATGTAGATGTGGATTACTTACGAGAAAACATAAATTATGTAAATCAACAAACTAAATTGTTTAATGAACCTATTATTGATAATATTATGTATGGAAATAATCATATAACAAAAGAACAAGTGAAAGAAAAAATGAAAAAATATGATTTATATGAAATTTATTCAGAAATAGCATCGGGTATAGAAGGAAGTGCGGGTGTTCAAGGAGGTAATTTATCACTGGGAATGCAAAAAGTAACAATATTAATGCGAGGAATAATGAAACCAAGTAAAATAGTAATTTTAGATGAACCATTAGCAGGTTTAGATATGAATACTAAAAGTAAAGTGATTGATTTGATAGTAAGTGAATGTGTAGGAAAGACATTAATCATAATAACTCATGATAATGAAATAATACCTTTTATGGATGATGTTATCAATTTAAATCAATTAGAAAAGTGAAACATACAAATTGTTTGAGAAGAATTATTAAAAGATTGTGAAATCAAATTGGTTAAATCCGAATCAATAACATAATTGTTTGAACGTAAATAAGAAATAATAGAGGGTATATCATGAGTGGTTAAAAAATGATCAATTTGATTTAAATTGGGAGATATATTCGGAAATCTTATAATGGGATAAATACAGGAATGTCCAAGAGTGTTATTTTGAAATGGAGATAATTGTGGTGTAGAAATAGTAGTTACTAAAGAAGCAAGAGGACCGATAGGAATACGATCAATTACAATAATTTTACAATAATTATGTGTAAACGGATTTAATATAGTTTTTAACGAAAGTATATACGATTGTTGAGATAGGTTATCAAAAGGACTAATCATTAATAATATATAAAAATATATTATTATGAAAAATATGACAAAACTGGAGTTACTAGGATTCGAACCTAGAACCTTCTGTGCGCTATACAAATGCTCTACCAATTGAGCTATAACCCCAAATACGCCCTCTATAGGGATCGAACCTATGACCTCGCGGTTAACAGCCGCACGCTCTAACCTACTGAGCTAAAAGGGCAAAAGAAGTAATTATGGGATTATGGGAAAGAGACAATAGCAGAAAAAGGTTTCGATCCTTTGACCTTTGGGTTATGGGCCCAACACGCTGCCTCTGCGCCATTCTGCTAATAAAGCAGCTCCTACTGAGATTCGAACTCAGGTTTCAGGATTCAAAGTCCTGAGTGATAAACCACTACACTATAAGAGCAACAAAATACTATATACAATAAATACAATTATTACACTTACATTATATTAATAATAATAATCTTTAAGTAAGTTTATAAAAAAAAGAATATAATAATATATAAATGAATGAAGAAAATCCACATTTAATAAACCAAGGGTCTTATGGATGTATATTTTATCCTGGATTATCATGTAATAACGATAATAAAACGGAGTCAAATAATATAACAAAAATACAAAAATTAAAGAATACATCAGAAAAAGAAACAAAAATAGGAAAAAAAATACAAAAAATATCAAATTATAAAAAATATTATGCGCCAATAATAAATAGTTGTGAAGTCAATATAAGTAAAATAGAAAATCAAGAAATAACAAAATGTAATTTTATAGATATAGACAAACAAGAAAAATATTTATCAAATACAATACCTTATGTTGGTAAAGATACATTATTAGATTATACAGTAAAAATAATAAAAAACCAAAATTTATTTAAAACAATATTACAACAACATATAAAAATATTAGAGGGTTTACATAAGTTATCAAAAAAAGGAATAATACATTTAGATTTAAAAGAAAATAATATAATGGTATCTGAAAATGGAATTCCAAAAATAATTGATTTTGGACTATCTTTTGAAATACAAGATTTAGAAAGATCAAAGTATGAAGAAATATTTTTTATATATAGTGTAGAATATGGTCCGTGGTGTATTGAAATTGTAATGATAAATTATTTAATACATAAGTTAAAAAATGAAACTATAACTATAGATGAAATAAAAAGAATAGTAACCGAATATGTAAATAAAAATAATGCTATAGTAGAATTATTAACAACAAATGAAAAGGAAGAATTAAAAAGAAATTATATAGAATATTTTCAAAATATAATATCTCCAAAGGAAGAAATGATAAAAACCATATTAAAAACGTATGTTTCATGGGATAATTACTCATTAAGTGTGATTTATTTATATATATTGAAAAATTTAAATATAGAATTAAATGTAGAAGAGGCGGACGATCAATTATCAATGTATATTAAGATATTAAAAATGTGTTTAATAAATGATCCAAAAAAGAGAAAGGAACCAAAAGAGACCATAAAAGAAATAACATCTTTATTTGGAAATATGAAACGAAAGGAATATACCAAAATGATTGAAATACAAAATAACAATATTCAACAAAATATAACCAAAATAGAAAAAAGTATTACTGAAACTAAAATTAAAGATATAAATAATGAAAAACCCATTTATAAAATAATATTAGTATAATGTTGCTGTACAAAGTTAATTAATGGAAAATAACGTTGATTTGACAAAATTTGATTAACAATATGAAAAGAATTATTTTGTTTTATGGATTGTATATTTGGAATATGGTGAATAAGATTAATAGATAAACCGGAAAAGAACGCAATTTTATCATTATAATTATGTAATAATACAGGCATATTAGAAAAATTGGATAAATTCCAAAAAATAAAAAAGGGAATAGTTGTTTTAAAATAGGAGGTTAATTTTTTATAAAGATCGTTATTAAAATGATATTGAACAAAATTGCTAAAAAAAACAAGAGTTAATTTTTGAATATAATTATTTTTTGATTTTGAGTTATTTAAACCAAAATGAAATAATTCCATTGCTTTATTAAAATTACATTCTGTATTTTGCATAGAATGAATAGTAGAAAATATTTCAGTAACCATAGAAATTAAATCATTTTTATAATCTAAGTTAATCCAAGTAGGAAAATGATCCATAGCAATAATACGTTTTGAATATTTACTTTTTTGAGCAATAATAATAGAAAAAGCAATAGCATAATAAAAAATATCGGAAGAATGATTTTGCATAGTATAAGAAATATCTAAAAAGGGAATTACATATTCGAATTGATGATTTGAAATAGAGTTTATATGTTTATTCCATAATTGATTTAATGTATCCATATTTTTTTTATTTTTAACAAGCATAATACTAGGTAATTCACTATAATATTTTGCTTGTTTAATGAAAAAGGCTAAAGAATGTTTTGGATTATAATAAGAATCATGATTACGTGGAATAATAGTATTATAAATATGTTGATTAAAACTTTTCGATAAATTTATGTATTTTGAAAATTCATTACGACTACAATATTTATCAAAATGATTATAGAAATGAGTAATAGGAACTTTATTAGGTTGAATATTAGAAAAATTTTGAGAACACAATTTAATTTCAGTAGTATCTAATAATTTATTAAAAAAGGCGATTTGTTTTCTATAAAGTCGCTTAGATTTACAACATGCGGATTGATATTGATAATTATTAGTAACAGATTTAAAAATATGTGGGTGTACTGTTTCAGACCAATTTTTAACTAATATATTATATAACCAATCAAATTTTTTCTTTTCTCTTGGAATCCACTTAGCAACATTAGAAATATGAGAAACGGATCGTGCGTTTTTAGAAAAGTGCCATGTATTATAATCATCTATTAATTGTTGGTTCATAATTTTAACACAATGATATATTAATGGATGTTCACTGTTACTATTTTTTCGTATGTAATCGCATAAATAAGGAATATCTCTCCAAGACCCATAACAAGTTTTAAAATCATGATGAGATGTAATATCTAAATCAAAGGGAATTACGAACCGTTGTAAAGCATAAATAGATAATAATGGAAATGTATCATGAAATACATATATTAACATATATGATAATTCATGTTCTCCTTTGCCATATAAAAAATCTCTAGTATGTCCAATCATAGAAAAAAATAATTCTAAATAAGTGGTCCATTCTTTACTGTAGGATTGTGAAATTAAATAAGATTTAAGAATTGTCAGAGTATCTGATAGTTCAGATTGTAATAAAAAAATAGAACTATTATCTGTTTTACGTGTAAGATTATAGAAAAAATAAGTAATACGTTCTCTAAAATAATTATGTAACCTGTCTGTGGAATAACTTACTACAACTGGAAAATTATCATCCATTTTATTATTTATATTAATAAATTAATTGTAGAATGTTTAAATGGTTTTATTACTTACAAAACCGTCGTGTTTTCTTATGATTAATTTTAATAATAGAATTATCTTGAATTTTAACCTTTTTTGTGGAAAGTTCTCGAGATGTTAAATTATTTTTGTTTTTTAAAATGGATTTTAAAGAATGGTCATTGGAAATATTATTGTGTACATACTCTTTAAAAATAAAAATGAGAGAATTTATATTGTGGAATATAAAAAGAGATGGATTAATATAAATATTTGTCATAAATGATACAGAATTTAAAAATTGTGATTCAACATTATTATCTGTTCTGGTAAAAGAAGTTAATTCATCATGTTCTAAATTGATATTATACAATAAGGTTTCTTGTAATCTATATTTTGACATAGAATTATATATTTTTTTAGAATGAACAAAATCAGTAAGTTTATCAATAGTAAACACCGATCCCGATATATCATTTATAACGTCTAAAGGTTGTTTTTCGCATATAATTTTATCAATATAATCATTTTGATTAACATAAACAATAAAAGTATTAATAATATTCATAGGTTCTCGATCATGATTATTTTCTATGTCGTTAAAACGTTCTTGTTCTTTAATCCAAGAAGTATCTAAAAATTCAAAGTCGTTGGACATAATTATAGTAAAATTAGATATCATTTTAGAATATTAAACATAAAAGTATATAAAAAGAAATATGATTATTATAATGTCTCGATACAGCAAAAACCAGCATATTTGAATGATTCTTAATGATGACAAATATACATAGTTAGTCACAAACTTCTCGTAGCAGAATTATTGATAAAATAATAAAAATAATAATTCTAAAAAGTGATTATTTCCTTCATATAAATATAAAGTATTGTACGAGACAGCAATCTATATTATAGATTATGATTTGAGAGATCAAATAAAAATATTTAACAAAATATAACAAATGGGGTGCCGAAATAATAATATAATTTGAGAGATCAAATAAAAATATTTAACAAAATATGACAAATGGGAGTTGCCGAATTATTAATATGATGTACATCTGATTAATAAATAATTAAATATTAAATTAAATAGAAAATTTATATGATTAAAAATAAATTATATAAATAAAAAATTGAAGAATGTAACGACAAAAATAATAATATAAACAATGCATGAAAAAATAAATTCAATATGTATACCACGTGTAAATAATGATGTAACAAAAGAATATATACAAAATATTTTTAAAAAAATGAATGTTGCTAATATAATTCGAATATTTGAAATACCATTGCGTGATGATTCTGGACAAAAACGAATCATAATAAATTTAAAATGGTATAATAATGAAAAATCAGTAACTATGAGAAATACATTACTTGAACAAAAATCATTAAAATTAGTTTATAATATGCCTTGGTATTGGAAAATAGTAATAACAGCAACACAATATATAAAATTGAAATAAATGTATAAAAATTATAAAAATAACAATTACAATGAATTATCAAGTAGATAAAAATATAGCAAATAAGATTTATAAAGATAAAGTAAAAATTTATAAAGCAAATTTAGATAGGTATATATTAACAACCCGTTTTAATGATGAAACATGGAATGAAAATGTACAATATCGTAAATATAAAAAATTTAATGGTTGTGTTTATAGTAGTCCAGATCCGATAACAAACGCAATACAGTTTGAAAAAATATTATTTATATTAGAAATGAATAATGATAAAAATGAAATTATGGGTATAGGTATGATAAGAAATGATCCCAAATTGTATAAACATAAGGTTTATGATAATGAACGATATAATCGTTATCAATATGTCGGAAACAACCGTATAGATCGTAGTGATATGAACGGTGAAGAAGAAGATATAATGAAAGTATTTGATAATTTATGTTTTAAAGGAAATCGACATATGAAACGTGGTCAAGGATTAAAAATGTTTCCAATTGAAATGATATATAACTGTTTAAAAATATTAGATTTAGTCGAATTTATAAATAATATGTTTAAAAGACGATTAAAACAAAAATAATTTAAATGAACTAATATAATATATAATAATAATAGATAATGACTTCAGAATTATATAATATAAATGATTACACTGACAACGAGTTATATAGTATTTTAGATTTAAATGATCCTACAGACCGTGAATTAGAAGCAAAAATATTAAGTATGATAAGTAAATACGACAGTATAAATTCAAATGATTCAGAACGATTAAAAAATTTTTTTGAAAATATGTATAACCATTTTTTTATTGAAGAAGAGGAAGAAGTTGTAGAGGAAATAGATTATACGGATGAAAACATCAAAGAAATTCTAGAAGAGAAAAAGAAAAGGGATACAGAAAATAGTATAAGAAAAACACAAGAAACGTACAGATTAAAAAAAGGTAAAGACGTAAATAAGATAAACACCGGCGAAGAGAATATAATGACAACTTATGATGATAATTATTTAACAAACGAAGAAAAAGAAATA